>Ga0209550_10000540_pt1 | contig 35864 bp, 35 predicted proteins | sample LauGreSuBDMM15SN_2_FD_187567 | JGI IMG/M metagenome (GOLD analysis project Ga0209550, IMG submission 187567) | Freshwater lake microbial communities from Lake Michigan, USA - Su13.BD.MM15.SN (SPAdes) (version 5) | ecosystem: Environmental > Aquatic > Freshwater > Lake | place: Lake Michigan... | reverse complement strand
CAAGCAATATCGCACTTACTCACATCACAGGGCGGACACTCCATATAGTCGGGTGGCATGATTCCAACCGCTTTCGCTTCTTGCCACGTAACAACATCTGTATTGCACCCCCTGTGCGACAACATCGGTGGATAATGTTGCATACATGATGGCGTAGGAAGATTTTTATTTTTCGCGAGACCACCTGCGGTAATATAAACGCCCTGTGACATCATTTCACCATATGGCGAAAAGTTCGCAACACTTTTGGTTGTAGGATTATAAAATATCTTCTTCTTTGTGCCGATGTATATATACTTGCCGCGCGGACACGTGCAAGTATTCTCAACACTACAGCATAATGGTTTACTAAAATTGCAAGAGCCGACTTTATTCGTAATTGCGGCAATATGTTGCCCCTGTGTCTTTGTAATCCGATACGAGTTTTCGTCGTCTTTCACCCATGTATTGGGATAAGTTCCAGACAAAATTCCCTTAAACCGCTCATCGATCATTGCGGTCGTATTTTTCGTGGATTTTTTAATAATGTTCGCATCATTGGTGCAGCAGTCGCCCGAGTTAAATACATATACGGGGTATGCTCCACCATTACCGCCCCATCCGACGGGTGTATTCCCGCGATACGGGGTTCTGGTAACATTTGAAACCATTCTAAATTGGCCCACGCCACCAATATTGCGAAGTGTTCCATTTAATGCGAAACCATTATTTCCGACACCGGAGATGGGGTCATTGCGTGGATTCCCCCCCGAGTTTGTTTTCCGTTTTAAAGTTGCTATTGACATCGCAATGAATGATGAACGATGTATATATGTATATCGTATATATAATGTTGCGTTTTTATTATAAATAGAAAAATAGAAAAATAGAAATTCAAATATATAAAAGAATTCTTTTACTATTATTTTCGTCTAAACAACGCCGGAGGCACCAGTATACGGGTGTGTAAATAAACGGCCCCGCTACTTCTTCATAGTCGGCGACATTGGCGATACTCTTTCTTAAAAAAATAAAAACACATAATTGTGCAAGACTATAGAATCCCCAGGAGTGATGAATAATAATAGGCAGTTTTCTCCCCTTGTCATCTTCATGTCCAAAATATTTCTTAATTATGGGTGGAATGAATGAGTTTTTTTTGTTAAACTTGATAGGAAAGTCAATAAATATATTTTGGGTATTTTCTTTATTTCTCTCGTTTCTCTCGTCGCCTCCATCTTCATCTCTTCTCTCGCCCTCTTCATCCCCATCGCCGCCATCGCCCCCCTCGCCTTCTTCGATCCTAAAAACTTTCTCGTTATTGACAAATGCAAAAATAATATCATCAATTACTATAATATCTTCTAAACTAATGAAGGGGATCGCATACCCTTTTTTTTTAAGAAATGTTAACTGATTTCCTATATTTCCAATAAAGTGCAATAATACATCGTAACCGACCCCTTTTTGATTAGATGGTTTACTTAAAAAAGTTTGCAATGGCATCATAGAAAATGCATTAAGTTCTATTTCTGTTATAGACGTGTTTTTATTATTTGTTTTTTTGATATTTTTTTTGTGTTGTATTTCTATATTTTCACGGATAGAGTCTATTATGTAGTCATTTGTTCTTATGCTATATGTGTTCTCTTTTAATAATTCTATTTCTGTTTTGCCGATTCTTAAAGATACATTAGAATTCATACTTTATATAAAATAAAAATATAAAAGAAAAAGTGTTAGAACATAAACACATGTGTGTGGTGCGATGCGGTGCGTGCGTGTCTTATCTTTACTTACCTTTACCGATGCCATTCAGTTAGTTGTCGGAGCCAGTGTCTTCGCTTGGGTCCATGTTGCAAAGCTGGCGCTGGTCGTGTTCTTCTTCACCATGTTGCATGGTTGCGGATGCATTGGTGACTTCTTCTTCTCCGTCACGCTCTTCGTCGCGCGTATACCTTGAAACCGCCCTCACGCCATCACCGAGATCAATGCGAGGTCTGGGTGCAGAACGTGCACCATTACCCCCCTCCCTGTCTGGTTTCTGCATCGTGCTCATGGTGCACTTCCAGAACCAAGGGTCGTCGTAAACAACCTTGACCTCATTTCCATCGAGCAGTTTTTTGCGCGTGTCTCTTCCAAGCTGGTTTCTCACATTCCATTGAAGGTGCACATAGATGGTGCAGTATCTTTCGCCACGAGCATCCGTCTTTTGCACGACGTCAATTCGGTCAATGAACCCAATCTTCAAGTCGCGCATCGTATTGAAAACCGCAGTCTTGGTTGGTGTGCCACGAATGGAAATGAATGTGCGTGGAATGCAGATGCTGGGGTATGTGATCGGGGTATTGTCTTCGCCATACATGTTACGGGCGACATCCTCGCCATATGTATCAACGTAAGAATCGTAGTAGGCATCGCGACGGGGTTCGCGGTCTTCACGGCGGTGGTCCTCCTCCACTCTTTCACGTGGAATATATCTCTCCTTGTTTCCTCCGTATCCGCGTCCGCGTTCGCCACGTTGTTCGTGATCCTCTGCTCTTTCACGTGGAATATATCTCTCCCTGTTTCCTCCGTATCCGCGCTGGTCACGCTGGTCACGCTGGTCACGCTGGTCACGCTGGTCACGCTGGTCACGCTGGTTGTTGTTGTTGTTGTTGTTGTTGTTGCTGGACATTTTGATCGACTTGTGTGTTTTGTTGTATTGTTTTCCGATGTTACTGCATTCTATTTAGCTGTTTAATTTCGTTTCAATTTTCTGTCGCGATAAATCGGCTTAAAATAAAAAATAGAATACTATATATAAATCAAAAAATTAAATATAATTAATACAAAATATACAAAATATACGACTATACTATGGATTTTTACGAGTATAGTCAAAATTACGAGAATCCACCTTCCCCAAAACTAATAAATGATAGCGTAATGGATGAGCTGTGTAAATATTTCAAATTAAGTAACTTATTGAATATGATGCGTATGGACGAGAACACAAAACAAAAACACGATATAACGATTTCAAATACGATTATGGATAGTATTATTGATAAAAAATTAGGAAGTATCACATATCACAATAATAATAATAATTCGAAATCAAAAAAGGCATATCATACATATGACTATCCGGAAATTTATTATAATAAAAGGCTGTATGAAAATACGACCGAGTGGATAAAGGAAGAGTTTACAAATAAATAATGCATGCTACTCGACACCATGCACCATGCACTATGCACCATGACATATAACATAGTATCGTTTACTATGTTATACCATCTAAAATATAATACAAACACAAACATACGAACACAAACATACAAACACAATACCCGCGGGGTTTTTTATTTTTAGTTTTTTTATTTTTAGTTTTTAGTTTTTACTTTGCATGATATTACCTACCCATTTACACTAGTGTTGCTGTCTCTTATAAAATATATAGAACCTGGTATTTTTATTGTGTGCAGCGAAATAAAAAAACATTGCTGTTAAGAGACAAATAGTATTGTCAATAATTCTTTATACTTGTTTCGCGATAATATATTATTTGTGAGACTTAATTGAGTTTATTATATAAATGATTTAAAACTATAGTATATACTATAGTATATCCCGACATAATATAGATAGTGTAGTATTTTCGTTTTTTAATATTCATATTCATATTCATATTCCTATTCATGTCAAAAAAGACTAAGACAAGTGAATTCAACGATATTATTAACTCGTCTTATACCAACCCAGATTATAGTTGTGGTAATGAATATTATGATGAAATAGATGATCACAGACGAAGAACCACGTATAATGGCGTTGGTGGTGGGGGTGGTAGTGGCGGGAGTAATCCATTTTTTAAAATAAGCATTGCATATGCACCCGCACCTGCACCAACCTCTCATGCAAATACAGGTAATATATTTTTGAAATACGCCAACACCAATACCACCAATACCAACGCAGAAAATGGTGCAAAGTCTGCCGCGACCCCTAATTCTAAAGAAGTAAAAAATATAGAAGACGAATTCCCTTCACTTGGTGGAGGTAAGAAGCCTAACACGCAAACAATATCAGCACCCATGAATTTTAAAAAAATAGTCGAGACCAAAAAAACCCTTGAAGTTGCAGCACAGGTAGTTCATACAAAGCCGAAACATGCCGACCACTATGATCGTTTCAAGATATATGAGGATGTAAAATATCATAGCGAAAAGACTGCGAGAAGTAAAATATATAGTTCGGCATATTCTGACGAAGATGATGTTGACGGCGACGACTACTACTAATACAAATATAAATGAATTTATTCTAATGAAATTTCCAATAAAATTTAGAGATTAGTTTAATATTAATAATCATTATCTATCTTATTATTAATATCCATTCGTCCATTCGTCCATCCGCCAATCCGCCAATCCGTATATACTTCATATGAATGTTTTAAATCTTCCTCTTTCTAGTGAATATAATTCAAATATAGAATATTCTAAAAAGTTTAAAATGAAACGTCTAAGAGATATAAACATATATGTTACGTATATCAATAGTGAAAATGAGATTGAGATTATTTCAAGGAGAAAACTCTATATCGAAAATAAGAAAAATACTATTACGCGAAATAATTTGGTAGACGTTATAAAAAACTTCCAGCGCAGAAATAATATTTCTTATAAATTAATATCTATTATGGTTTATAATGTCAACGTCACACCTGATACGTTATCTGATTATATTGAGAGACCGGAAGATTTCGTCTCTCTTTTCGCATTAAGTAGAATTGATTCATTTGAGCTACAAAGCACGATTTCAATGTTGAAAGAATATAATGCAATGTATTTTTTCTTCGCTGAGGCGGTGCCTAAGGCTTCGATACCTCTAGCCCCCCCATCACATTCACCCGACGAGAAAGGTGAGAAAAAGAATACAACAAGACGTGTATATATAGAACGTAAAAACAACAAAAACAACCGAAACAATAAAACAAAACGTTATGATAAATACACAAACTTGTTGTAATCTATTTTAAAACCTATTTAAAACTATTTCGACAACATATATATCTCAAACCCTCATAGTTTCGTGTAACCAGAACACAGCCCTCCCACACTATCACACTATCATGCAAGCAGCACCAGCCCTAGCACCCTCGTTTTCAACTGCATCAGCCATAATACATGCACTGGATAATATGAATGATATGAATGATATGAATAAAGGCTCTTCAGCGTTTGCAGCGGCTCCAGTATCCCCATGTTACCAATATGGTGAAAATAATCATATCGAATATAAGGCATCGGCATCGGCATCGGCATCGGCATCTGCCCTCCAAGAAAAGATAATGCAGTTTTATTTTCAGTTGGTGAGAACTAGTGACACAAGCATGATTCAGTGTATTGCAAAAGACACACGCAATATTTTGTCCGTGATTATGTCTGGTATATCAAAAAGTAGCGACGTCAATATCGCATCCGACGAGTATAAAACTTATACGGATATGGGTGTTATAATGTTTAAAATATTGGCACATACACGCGATATCGTGAGTGGTAAAGGCGAATATATGTTATTTTATGTGATGTTGATAGAATGGGCAAAGATAGACTTTCAATTTTTCGATTTCATGATTCGCGCACTCGTTTATGACGCCACGGCCGTGGCTGCGAATACGGAATTTAACTCGCGCCAAAAACATCCACTGGGTTCATGGAAAGATATGAAATATTTTTTAACGTATATGAAAGCGGAGCTTATTGATTCAGCTCAACCTCATTCGCAAGACCATAAAGACCACCAAAGTCAGTGCGACCTTTATTCCAGGTGTGTAAATACCATCGTCCTTCTAATCAATGAACAATTGCGCGCGGATTACGCGATATATAGTCAACGTCGCACAGATTCTATTTCACTTGTTGCAAAATGGATTCCGCGAGAGAAGTCAAAGAAATTTGGATGGTTATATTACTACCTGACTACGAATTATTTCCAGCACGAAATTCCGTCAGACCAATCTCATCCATCCTATGAACGAGCCGTAAATCGCGCATTTATGAATTATCGCAAGATGATTTCTGCACTGAATAAACAACTAGACACAACTCAGGTGAAAATGTGCGACAAAACATGGAGCGAAATTGATTTTAGTCACGTGACAAGTATTACTACACATAAACAAACCAAGTCATTTCTGAATGTCAAGCAAAACGGAGAAACGTTGCGCTATCCACACGATGCTGACCGCGAAGGGTGTAAATATAATTATGAGGAATATTTACGTGATGTTAAAGATGGAAAACAGAGACTAAAAGGGGCGCGTGTTTCTGTGGTCGATTTAGTAAAGTCGGCGCTTTCCAATAAGCATTTACTGACGACCGGAACATCCGACGTGCCATCGTCGTCGGTGATTGAGACTATAAATGCACAATGGAAAGATAATTTGATGAATGTAAGCGGGGGTGGTTCCGACAATTTAGGCGAGACGATTGCAATGTGCGATGTTTCGGGGTCAATGGAGTCTGATAATAGTAATCCTCTTTATGCGGCGATAGGGTTGAGTATCCGCGTCGCGGAAAGGTCAGCACTTGGTCCACGCATTATGACATTTTCGGAGCGACCTCAATGGATTCAACTAGGTATACCCGGTGAGTCGGATACATTTGTAAAACAAGTAGTTAAAGTGCGTGGGTCGCATAGTGGGATGGCGACGAATTTCTACTATGCACTTGATCTCATTCGTCAAGTTATTGAGGATAATAAAATGCCGCGCGAGATTGTTGAGAAAATGACGCTGATTATATTTTCGGATATGCAGATGTGCGAGGTATCGCCCGAGTTGCGAAATTTCGAGAAAAAGAAAACATTGTTCGAAAATATCCGACAAATGTTTATAAAAATGGGGGAACGACTTTATGGCATTTCGGATACACCCCTCAAACCCCCTCATATCGTTTTATGGAATTTGCGAAAGACGACTGGATTTCCGTGTCTTTCTACAGATGAAAATGTGTCTATGATGTCTGGATTTAGCCCTGCACTTTTAAACGTGTTTTGCCAGAAAGGTCTTGATGGACTTAAAAATTATACACCATGGAAGACACTGCATGAAACATTAAAAAATGATAGATATGTGGTATTCGAAGACGCGTTTAAAACAATAGTGTGTAGGTGATTTTCCCAAGTAACAAAACAAACCAAAATAAAATATTTTAAAATATATTATTATTATATATTATATCTATTTATAGAAGCAAATCTATCATGTTAATACAAAAACACGCCGTAATGTCCATTGTCAATATAAGCATTTTGGCTATTATTTTGACATATGTGCAAGCGATGAAAGTGAAGTGCGGTTACTGCACAAACATCCCCGAAACCAAATATGTTACTATTTTAACCTCGGTTATACTTGTCCAGGTTTTAGCAGTAGTTATTTTCCCCAATCAAGTAAGGAACTTTTTCATGAATAATATGTGGCTTGTTTTGGTTTTAATAGTAATGAATGTTGCGAATATTGTCTTCCTTTATCAATTCATCCAGAAGATGAAAGAGGTCCAATGCAACCAATGCACAAGTGAGTGGCGGCGTTCGTTTCTTTACTACTATTCTTCCTTTGTGCTTATTTTGTATGCCATCAATATTGTTTTGTCTATCATGGCGGTTCTTATATTAAGCGTGTCTTACAACCCGCGTTCACAAATTGTTGCAAAGTCGCTTGTTAAAAGGGGTAGTAAGTAAATAATTTATTGGAATAACGTATATTTTTATTTCTAATGCCAGAAAATTGAAATAGAAATAAAAATATATAAAGATAGCAGAAAAGAAACCTCCAAACAAAATACCTGTTTTCAATATGGAACGCGAATCCGATGCTGACAACAATGCCGCTGACAACAATGCCGCTGACAACAATGCCGCCGACAACAATGCCAACAATATCAACCACAATGCCAACCACAGAGATGATGCTCCTCTCGCAATGCGTTCGCACCTGTTACGCATGTTATACGAATTAAGCGTGCCCCTTTATGCGCTTGAGGGTCTAGGGGGTGGCGCTGCTGCAGGTGCATACGACGACGACGACGCCATGGAACAAGCCGGAGCTGCAGCAGTGCTTGCGGGGTCACTATACGACGTGCGTCCCGTCAAGCATGTCATTGATATCGCCGATGGCGAAACTGGCGAAAACCATGGAATTCGCGAAATGACTTATAACAAGGAAACTGCCGAAGAAATGAAAATCAACACCGCGTGTGGAATATGGCAGGAAGAGTTTCAAGACGGCCAAGCAATCAAAATTCTGCCATGCAATCATGCATTCGATGCAGAGGCAATTACGAAATGGTTGACTACCGAAAAAGCCGAATGCCCTATCTGCCGATTTAAACTGAAATCCAAGGAGGTTATTGTTCGTCCTCCTCCTGCAGGCGAAAATGAGATGCCCGGAGTCATGAGCGACAGCGACGACGACAACAACGATGATATGCCGCCAAATCATCATCGTCGTGGTCATCGTGATCCCGTCGTCCAGCCCCTTGTTGACGAGCAACGCGCCAGAGAAAACAATATCATGTATCGTCAAAACAATATCATTTACGATCGCGCACATGGAGGTGGTGCAGCAGATATGGGACGCGACCATTACTATAATGTTTCAATGCCGATAAATCGTCTCCTCCAAATGCGCGCGGGGCTTGTTCATGGAGCAAGAATGGCGGGAGGAGCAGGAGCAGCAGGAGCAGCAGGAGGCGGTGCTTCTCAGCCCCCCCAGCTTTCTCAAAATCACCCGCACCCGCATCCGCATCCACGCCGTGTTGTTACAAACATTAACTACAACTACTACATTAACCCAATCAACCAATATCAGATTTCAGTCGAAGGACAAGAGCAATTGGATATGGAAGAAGCAATCCGACGCAGCCTGGAGGAGTAGAGCAATCAAAAAAAACGTAGTCTAAATATCATCTATATCAACTATATTTTCCTGAGTGTATTCGGTTTTTTTATAGTGATTGTGAGTGTTTATTTTTTCATTTTTATACTTGTTGTATTTATCGTCTTGTTCTTCTTCTTGTTCTTCTTCTTGTTCTTCTTGTTCTTGTTCTTGTTCTTGTTCTTCGATGTCGCCGTCGCTGTCGCTAATATCATAAGATTGAGAAATAACTCCTTTTCCAATATGTTTCACATTGGTTGTAATAATAACTTTCTGGGCACCACATGTTTCGCTATCATCGCTATCATCGCCATCGTCGCCCTCACCCCCCTTCTTCTCCATCTTTTTAACCATTTCCTGATACTTTAGCGTATTTTGGTCAATGAATGCAATACTCGATGGACCACTATCGTCATACTTTGCTGTTATACTTTCATCTTTATAACTTTGAAAAACTCCATGCGTTCTTCTCAAAATATCACGCTCCGACGAATTATATACTTCAAGAAGGTCGCAGTAGTTTACGTTCTTGTCTCCTGCACCCCCACTACATTCATTCACCCATTCTCTCATCCCGATTAAAACGTATATCCCGCTATCTATCATATTATCCCTTTTATTTCTTCCTGTAAATTTACCCCGAATCATGCATCGCCTTTCTTTTCCGTCATCACAGATTACATCGCATGTATTGCCCAATAGTTTTTTCACGATTGCATACTTTTCATTACTTGAATGCGACAATCGCAGTTCATTTTTTACTTTTGTTAAGTGCTTTCTTGCTACCTTTTTGCCTTTACAACCACCCTTTTCGTTAATCACCATTTTGTTCTATACAAGATTAAACTAAAAGATAAAATAAAGGAACGCGTTTATAAACTTTACTCGAACTAGTTATTTAAATATGTAACTTATGTTTTATATAGTTTCAATAATATTATTAATGTTTAGAAATATATTGTTTGAGTATTAGACGAATACCCCCAAATACCCGAATACCCAAATCTCAAATAATATATTTTTTTTCTCGTTATAGTATATAAAGAAAATGGCTATCACTTGGAGACAACATGTTAAGAATACCATGTCACGCATGGGAAAAGCGACTCATTTAAAAGATGCCTTGAAGGAAGCATCTAGGACTTGGTCATCGGTGAAGAAAGACGCTGGTGCAGTAGTTGGCGCAGTAGTTGGCAAGACCAAACGCAGACGCGGACGCTCTGGTCGCAAAGCACCCAAAGGCAAAAAGCATACTCGTAGAACCAAATCCCGCAAAGGATCCCGTAGAAGCCGCAGAGGTGGACAAGTTGAGGCCTCTCAGATGTTAGCTGGCGTTGCTAAAAACGCGTCCGAAGTTTAAATCAACAAACCTAACACCACTTAACCAACACCCCGCATTCTATACCATAATACCATAATACCATAATACCATAATACCATAATACTATAACATCATGACATGAAACACCATCATCGTGTCATGATGCTGATACTACGCTACCCTCTACCCCCGCACCTAATCCCTCGCCCCCAAACTCGGCGTCATCTTATCTTCTTTCATCGTTTCAGCTTGCGTTTTACTCAAAAATAGTCCGCGATTAAAATTATGCAATAGTTTTTTATAACTTTGCGTCGTTTCGTCTACATTGAAGATCGCGTTATATTTTTTTTTTGTTTCATCAAAGCTCAATCTTTTTTCAGGATTGGGATGAAAGTTTAAAAGTAATATCTTTGAAAATTCTATTACTAATTTATTATGTATAAATCCGCTTATTGAAATAAATCGTATAAAACATAAAAACATTAAACTCAGCGAATAGGTATCCCATGTCCGAATATATTTTAGTAATTTTTTTATTATTTCATCCCTTGTTGCACCGGTGTCGATTATTAGTTTGGTGTAGTAATCTACCGCCGTATCCCTAAACCGCCGCACAAAAGTATCCGAATATATTTTCAACCCGATGTTATTTTGCACATATTCGTTTACTAAGTCCATAAGCGCATCTTTTGTCAAAACAGGATTCACCTTTACAAGGTAACATATAATATGTATTTCGATACACCATATATAATAACTTGGGCTATATGCGTAAAAATATTTCTTATATGTTTCTGGGCGAATATCGTCCAAAGGAATCGACAACCCAAAGTCAATAATAATCGGTATTTTTTTCGATTTTTCAATTAATATATTTGAAAGCTTCAAATCAAAATGTATGATTCCGTGTTTATTTAGCGTTTCAAGATTTTGCAGCAAATAATCGTATGAGTAAAGAATATATGTTAACATTTCTTTTTTGTCTGTATCCGGGTGTGTAAAATAGTCAACGATACTGATATTTTCAATGAATGGAATTTTCATGATTGCATAACTAGATGCCGGCTCTGTCCCTGTCCCTGTCCCTGTCCCCACCCCCGTCCCTGGGTATTTTTTATCGCGTATAATTTTACACATGTCTCTTTCTCGTTTATCTATTTTTGCCAAATTGATACTGCACATGTTTGTCACAGGTGCGTAATAGTATTCGTATAATTTTATACCTTTTATAATTTTACCAATTAAATATTCGTTTATATCCGTTTTATTATTTTTTACCAGTTTAGAAGCATATTTTTTATTTTTACTGATAGAACCATCACACTCGATAGCGGGATAAAAAATACAACCAAATGTTCCTTGACTAATAAGCTTTGTTCCAGTATCGTTGCGTTTTTGGGGGTGGAGGTGGAGGTGGGGGTGGGGGTGCACACGGGGGTATGGTTGGTCGACTATTTCGTTACTATTGTTTGCAAGAATATTGCTTGAAAATATTTGATTCATGTATGTATGCGTAAATACAATATTCCTTTGTTATAATTCTTTGTTATATTTCTTTTAATAGTTTAGCTATTTAATATTAATTAAAATAATTATAACAAAAGAATATTATCTTACCTTATTTTATAAGTATATAAAACACAGCACAAAATGGCTAAAATGTCTTCAAAGATGGCGAAATATTCTTCAGGCTCAGGTTTGGGGTCGGGATTGTTTACCAATTTAGTTATGGTCGTTATTTATATTGCAGCCGCGTATATATTGTATCGCGTGGTTATGTATTTTATCAATATGCGTTCATCGGCAATGCCAAATCTCCCGGCTTCTTCTAATAGTGGCAATAACGGGAATAAACAAAAAGGTGGATGTTCTACGGGGACATGTGGAGGTAGGTAATTCGTTCCTGCATTTTCATTACATTACATAATATAATAACTTGTGTTATATTATATAACAATATCATGTATTCACTTGTATCCGTTCCTTATTATGACCATCATACTCAATGTTATAAAAAGGTAATAAAGTTAAATAAAATGCCCCCCGCCGATTCTCCTCTTAACCAAATCATCAAAAATGTAGGTCCTATTAAGTTGTCACCCTTTCAGTCAGATAGCACATCTTCCGGATGCAATACTGGATGCGGGTGTGGCAATACATCGCAATGTTGCAATATTATAATCACGAAAATAAACGACAAGCATGACTTGATGTGTGTAGATGAACTGCCGTCTTTGTTTCAGTTTTTGGTAACAAATGGTTTCACGATCGATACGTCCATTACAAAAATGATGCAAAACTCGAATGTTAAACTTAGTAACGATCTTATATGTTTCTTCTCATAGGATAATTTTGGTTACTACTATTTGCATTTTCCTCTTTCGGATCCTTTTCTTTTTTATTTATTTTATCGTCGTCCATTATGGTGGGAGTTACCGCAGGTTTATCCAATAACTTTATTCCTTCTATAAGTGAACGCCCTTTGAATGTATTATCAAAACGATTTTTCAGATATTTCATCATATTGTTAAGATTGGGTTGATAGTATAACAAGACAAAAGTAAATGCGGTAGCCATTCCTAACTCTTTTACCCTTTTATGATGAAATCCGAAATAATTATCAAACGGATATGGTATAAGTTCGATAATATTACGTGCAAAATATATAAGAACTCCGTTTATCCAAATAAGTATTACAAGACTAAAAATATTTGCTAATAATGTTTTTTTATCACTTTCTTTACTATCAAATTTAGTTTGAAATCCTGTAATTATGTTTGCAACTATCGCGCCCATTATAAAATAAATTGTTGTAATGAAACCAATATCTATCATTTTATTTACACGGATTAGACCATCTTGTAATAGTGGCATTTTCCTTTCTAAAGATATTTTTTTTGGTGGACTAGTATCTATAAATCCGCTGGTTAAATTTTTATACCACATAGTATCTTTTATGTATGAATTCATTTCGCTTATATACTATGTGTAATATTATATAACCTTACAGCTATTATTTAACATCATAAAATTGATATAATAATATTCGCTATATTATTATATAAGCTGAACATAATCCACCCATCTTCACGCCAGTCAACATATGTCTAATGCAGCAGGCACTACCACTATCGGGGTTCTTATCGACGAATATATTCAAACACTCACCCCATTCGAGCGTCAAGGTCTTGCTATTGCAAAAGATCATCTTGGTCCATCATTTGATATGAAACGAAGCACGGGATTTCTCCGCTGGAAAGATGCAAGAAATAATAAATAAAAATAAAAAATAGTATGCTACGTGCATTGTGTGGTCACTACATTACTTTTTTTATATGTTTTGCCGATTTGTGTTTATGGTTGTTATGTCGGTGCTTATGATGATGCCGTCTTGTATTCCCGAAGTTCCTGTTATTCTTGCTTTTTTTAAACCCGAGAATACTATTTATTTTATCACGTTTGCGAATCGTATGACTACGATGGAAACGGCGTATGCTATTAATAATTTCTAATTCTTTTTTGAATATTTTGTTACGATTTTCACTGATTTGGTTTATATATTTGGGATGACTACGTTTACGAGAAATGCCGCCACCTGCTGCTACTGCTATTGGTGCTGGTGTTGTTGTTACTGGTGTTGTTGTTACTGCTGGTGTTGTTGTTGCTGCTGGTGTTGTTGTTGCTGCTGCTGCTGGGTCTGCTCCTGCTGTATCTGGTATTTTTCCTTTAGTTAATGCTTTTGCCGCCGACGCTGCACTTTCTAGTAAACTAGGACCTGGCGATGATGGTGTCGGCGGAGGCGCGTTTGCAGCAGCGATTTTATTTGCTAAATCTGCAATTGCTGATATATTAGCTATATTTACCTCTTTTCCATTTTTTATATCTTGGTTCATTTCCTCAGCTTTCTCCACTAAAATATCCATTGTATCTTCCGCTACGTGTAATGCCTGTGCTTTAAGCTGACTTTTCTTAAATGCGGCTTTAATTTTATTTAAAACAAAAAAAAATAAACTTTCAGCCGCTTTAACAGGTATAGGTGTAGTATCGCCATCTAAATCTTTTTGTATTGCGCCTAGCTTAGTTAATGTGTCGGCATATAAAGCATCAATATCAGCACTTATTTTGTCCAGTTCTTTTTCATTATTTATACTCTTATCCTTATCATAGTTATTCTTTGCAATTTTATATTTTGCTGATAACTCTTTATATTTTTCGTCTGCATCACTTCTTATTTTTTCTATGTCTTCCTCGATTTTTTGTTTTTTTTTGTCTTGTTCTTGTTTAAACGCTTTATCGTCATCAGATTGAGTTTCTTCTTTATATCGAGATATATCTTGTTTATATCGAGGTATATTTTCTCCAACAAACTTCTCTAACGTTGTGGGTGTTTTTGCTGTTGCTTCTGTTGGTGCTGGTATTGTCGTTGATGCTGGTATTGTCGTTGGTGTGTCTACCGCTGCTGGCGGTGATACTGCTGCTGGGTCTACTACCGGTGGTGATACTGCTGCTGCTGACATTATTAATTAAATACTTCTTTTATGATTGTTGTTGTTATTATTACTTATATTATAATAATAATAAAATATCACGTTTTGTCCATATTCATTCATGGCATATTCATTTTTTTAAAGGACGAAAAGTCTATCTTTTTCTCCACGCCACCCTGGTGACCACAACCATGTTCACCCGTTTCTTCGTCGCCCATCGTGTTGTCTTCCTTATACTCTTCTATTTTGCCACGATATGAATACCGATTTGCTTTCTCTCTAAGTATATAAATCTTATCTTTTTGTTTAATATTTACTTCACTTTTTCGGTTATATGTTTTAAAAGAAGCAAAAATTTGTTTCTTCTTTTTTGCCCCTCCGTCATCTCCTGTTGTCGCGCCCACCTCACTTCCACCCCCCGAAGTCTTATTTTCTTTCATTTCATTATACTTGTTTACTCCTTTTTCATATTCTTTGCGAATATCAATATATATTCTTTTGCAGTCATATATGACAACATATTTTCTAGCGAGTGTTTCTAAATATTTATACGGGATTTCTTTCGTCTTCGAATAATATATGAACGACCCCATTTCGTGACTATAATACATAAGAACTTCTCCTTTGGGCGTTTCTTCTCGTATTACATTCAGCGCCAAGTCTTTTACAAACTTGTCCGTCAAGTCTTTTTCTTCCAGGTCGTCGTATTCGGTAAAGTATCGATTCTCAAATGCAATTTCTGGCACCTTTACCGCCACAACGTCATCCTGACCCTCGCCACTATCCTCACCATCATCTTGATTCCATACCATGACGCACAACAAATAGAATTGTTTCAGCGTATAGGCGGAAAGCCCGCATGTAACACCAAGCCACATAATAACAAGATAATACCTGTAGATATCACCAAAAGTCAGGTTAGTATAGTTATTCACAAATAAGTCATTGTATTTTTTAAATGAAAAAAATGAATTCGTATCGATATTGCCGTCGCCATGCATCGCCCAGTTTGTTGCATTATATGACATGTTCGTGTGTAGGTCGTGAAGTATATTTGTTTGTATATTTATACAACCACAGATATCTCTATATTGTTTGCAATATTAGTATTGTTTTGCTACTAGTCCCCCTTCTCCTTCAGAAGGCGCCGGCGTTGTTCGAATAGTTTTTGAATATCGCTTTCCATATTTATCACCAGAATCCGCTGATACGATTTATTCTTGTTTTCCGGATGAAGACATACTAAATACATGTCCAGGATCTTCATATCATATTTGCTTTCCAGAATTGCTTTATACGTATTCAACTGCAGGCAGTAGTGCCAGTAATTCGTATCGGGAATATGTTCAATGACCGGATTCTTGGAACATTTGCGGTCCGTTTTCTTGATTTCGCGGCATCGTTTCCAGTCATAAATACTAAATGTTCCGTCTTGTTTGTTCCGAAACACCATATCGATTGAACCGGAAATACGCAACTCTTCGTGAAATATCGTCCACTCCGTTCGATAGGGTTCGAGATGTGGATAGTCTTCCAGAAATTGTTTAAAGTATTCGTATTCGGTGCTGGTATTCTCGCGTGGACACTGGTTGTAATAGCACTCGATATCGTAGTGCATCGCGGTTCCCGCGGTGGCGGCTTCATCGCGGTTCTTATCCCATCCCGCCTTAATTTGGTCCGGGGTTTGTCCGTAATATTTACTTTCAGTCCATTTTTTGGACCGCATCATGGAGCCGATAATGGCATCGGTGTTGAACTCTTCAAAGTGCGAATGGTTCCAAGTAGTTACGGAAGTATACTTGACGGATGAGTCGCCGTCAATCGTATATGTGTGTGGGATAGGGTCGAATGTAATCCGCTTGTCGCGCGGATGCGCGTTTAGGCGCGCAAGATGGTCGATGTCGTGAATGGGGTCATGGGTGGTGGAGGTAGATGGCGCAGTTTCCATTGTAATGTTTCGTGGTCGTGGTCGTGGTCGTGGTCGTTATCTTGATATATAAATAAAAGTTATATTTATATCTCAATTTTATGGCAATATTATCTTATCTTAGCCAACATATTTTTATATTGTGAATAAAGTTGCTACGAATAAGAAGGAAATTTTATACCAAGAAAACCGCCTGTTCCGGCTCGTCCGGACTCATTAAATCTTCCACCCGGACCACCTGTTCCAAAACCCGTGGGGGGTATCATGGTGGAGGTACTATTTCCACCAATGCCACCAGCACCATATTGTATAATAAAGCTATTCCCAAAAAAGGTATCATTCGTAACCCCCAATCCACCACTTCCATCTGATGATCCAGCGGAAATATATCCACCACCACCACCCCCCACACCACTCTCACCCCGACCACCGCTTTTTCCTTGTTCTCCGATACCATTTCCTGGTGTATTTCCAGAAGTAGATCCACCTCCTGACCCTCCATTACCCGCACTACTTCCTGGAGTAGCACCAATACCACCACCAACTGCATTAATGAGGCCGCTCCCAGCATAAAACGAAGAATTATACCCATCCCATGCTCTATAACCACCGATTGATATATTATAAGTTGTAGAATTTTGTAGTGTATTTATTCCTTTGATGACACCCCCAGCACCTCCACCACCTCCACGCGAACTACTATCACCTGCACCGCCACCTCCTCCACCGGCAACCAACAAATAACTAATATTAATAAGTTTGTTCGCTTTAATGGTGAAAGATAATGGTGAAACAGCAGATTGGCCATTAAACATATAAATTGTAAACCCGGTTGCTGTCGGGGATGGAACAATATTATTTGAAGCATCTACATAAGTCTGTGTGAAACTACTAGAAGGACCAGTCACGACTAGTGTCGAAAGCGTGGGACCACTTCCACCCAGAGGATAGTTATTCCAAATACCAGACTTATAAAATTGTAGCTGGGCTGCATCGGTAAGAAAACAGAACTGACCCAAAAAAGGGGAGGTTATTGTCGCATCACGAGCAGCTGCGTCAGTGAATAGTGAAATTGATGTTCCCGTTGTATATCCGAGTGTGTTGGTGGATGTGTTGTAACTTAAAATATTATTAGTATGAGAAGCGATATTCGCGAGGGTGCCCATCGAACCTGTCGCACCAACAGGACCCGTAGCACCTTGTGGGCCTGTTGCTCCTTGTGAACCTGTTACTCCCTGCGGTCCTGTTGCACCTTGCACACCAGTTGCACCCTGTGGACCGGTTGCGCCTTGCGCACCAGTTGCACCCTGTGGACCTGTGGCACCCTGTGGGCCTGTTGCACCCTGCGGTCCTGTCGCGCCTTGCACACCAGTTGCACCTTGCACACCAGTTGCACCTTGCACACCAGTTGCACCTTGCACACCAGTTGCACCTTGCGGGCCTGTTGCACCCTGCGGGCCTGTTGCTCCTTGCGGGCCTGTTGCTCCTTGTAGACCAGTGGCACCTTGTGGACCGGTTGCTCCTTGCGGGCCTGTTGCTCCTTGCGGGCCTGTTGCACCTTGCGGGCCTGTCGCGCCTTGCACACCAGTTGCACCCGCAGCACCTGTTGCACCCCGTGGCCCTGTTGCTCCTATAGCACCCGTAGCCCCCGTAGCACCCGTTACACCTTGTATTCCTTGTAGACCGGTTGCTCCCTTTGGACCTGTCGGACCTAGCGGGCCTACTATACCATCCAAGTTAATTTGCCAGGTTGAATAACTTCCCGTTCCCGTCACACCCCCGGCAATAGGAATAGCGGTTAATATATTACCAGAGTAGCTATTCACATATGCAGTAAAGTAATGGGTAGCGTCATATGCAATTATAATCTTTTGTCCGGGAGTATATGCAAGACCGGGTAACGTATTGAAAGTAACTAATGTGGGGAGTGGTGTCGTTCCTCCCAAATTATAAGCCGCCGATGTTGCACTTGTCGAATATCTATCACTATCTGTCTCATTTGTTAAAAAAGAAAATCTTGCATAGTTTCCTATAATAGTTCTATTATATCCACCTACTTGTTTCCATGATGGTGACGTCATTTTTGTTAAATATTTTATACTATATACTTTCAACATAATATAAAATGTAATCTTGTTCTTATTTTCTATTTTCTATTTTTTTCTTGTATTTCTCATTTTTCTCACCTTTCTCACCTTTCTCTCCTTTCTCACCTTTCTCTCGTTTCTCATCTCTTCGTCTTCATATCCCCGTTCCATCCCATGCATGTTAAAGTCCTCAAGAAGTCTTGTTCTCAGGTCTTTTTTCGAAGCAGGATAGGATAAAACATCCATTATATCATGTTTTGAAAGATTTGCATGACGTTTTTCGCCGTTTATATCCACATCAACATGCCATTGTTTACCCCCGTCATTGGATGCCGCTTGTATTGCGGTCGAAGAATAGTATATTTTTGGATTTCCTCCCCTATTTGTTCTCATTGTTCTTCTCATTGTATTCCTCTTTGTTTTTCTCTTCGCCATGCGTATAACTTATAATATAAATATGTAGTCTATATATATAATATATACTAACTATGGAAAAATATGAATTGAAAAAATATATACAAAAGAAATTAAATATTCCTATAACCCCGGAAAATGTATATACAAGTGCGGGTATAAAAAAGCACGACGCCGCCACGGATGCTCGTGTCAACGCCGTCACCAAAAACGTAAAATATATCGATGAACTATATTCCGCGGCATTTATGGACGACTACTTTTCATAGGCGGACGCCCCCACCACCGCGGCTCTTTAAGCCCTTTACGAATATATATTATCCCCCCTCCCTCCAAAGATACTTAAAGAACCCCCGCAGGCGGACGCCGAAGAAGTGTATGATGTAATGTTTTTTCAAATCTATTTTCGATTTTTCAAAAAAGGACATTTATTTTTGTCCATTTTTGATTTTTCATTTCTAGATTTGAAAAAAATGTTGAAAATCTCACTCAGACCATAATGCTCTCATTTGGTTTTTTAAGTTGGAAAAAACGTGACGATAAATTTTGGACATTTCTATAAGATTTCTGATGGGGATTTTTTGTTTTATCGATGTCCAGTTATGTCTATAAGATATTTGTATCTGAATAAGATTTAAATAAGATTTTATAATATTTATATATATATTATAAAACACTATAAAACACGATATGCCAAAGACTAAGATTGACTATGGTCATACTATTATATATAAAATTTCATGTAAGGATAGTAAGGTGAAAGACGTATATGTGGGATATACCACGAATTTGATTCAACGCAAGTATTTTCACAAAAACAACTGCATAAATCGTAAGAGTGCAAACTACGACGACCGCTTGTATGCTGTCATTCGCAAACACGGCGGGTGGGAAAACTGGAAAATGGAAAATGTCCATGTTTGTAATTGTGAAGACTATAATGGTGCGAAAAAAATAGTGCAAGAATATGCTGTGATGCTAAGAGCTACGCTAAATTCATGTGATGTAACGTTTAGTAACGGATTGTTATCTAATATGGTCACGGAAACTGCGAAAGCATGCGACAAAATGAACATTAAAACAAAAAATCCCAAAAATCCCTTAACATACGTCTGTAATATTTGTGACTATGTTACGTCTAATAAAAAAGATTATAATAAACATATTAACACGATAAAACACATTTACAACAAAAAATCCCCTGAGCATAATATGGTATGTGAATGTGGAAAGACTTATATAAATCGCTCATCATTATTTAACCATCGAAAAGTTTGTCCAATGACATGCAAAGATGGTTACAATCTTGGCGAAGATGGTGGTGAGAAAGTGGTTGAGTGTGAAGAGAACCTTATTTTACAGGTTCAGGAAGGAGAGAAAGGAGAGAAAGGAGAGAACGAAGAAAATATTAAAATAACAAAGGAGATGTTTTTGAAACTGGTGAGCGATAATCAGGAGATGATAAAGATTATAAAAGAACAGCAACAACAGATAAATCTGATTATACCGAAGATATCGAATATTGGCCCGACTACAAATAACAACACTACGATGAATAATACGAATAATACGAATAATACTAATTTCAATTTGAATTTCTTTTTGAATGAGAAGTGTAAAGATGCACTAAACATGTCGGAGTTTATAGAATCCTTGAAAATAACACTGGAAGACTTGCAATATTCGCGTTCGAATGGTTTGGTGGAGGGGATAAGCAATGTCATGATACGCGGACTGAAAGAGTTGGATATTTATAAACGCCCGATTCATTGCACGGATGTGAAACGCGACACCATGTATATTAAAGACAAGGAGAAGTGGGAGAAGGATGAGAAACACGAGAAAATGAAAAATACGATTATTAAAATAGCAAACAAGGAACGAAATGCGATAAGTGCGTGGGTAGATATAAATCCCGACTGGTTTGATACAGAGGCAAAACAGATGGAGTATTTGACATTGGTCAATAAAGTTTGCGAACCGATTGAGAATGATATAAAAAACGAGAAAAAAATAATTAGGAATATTGGTAGGGAAATCGTATTGAATAAAGAGACGGAAAAAATACTGAAGTTGAAATAGGGTTATGTAGGGATTAGGAATAGTTTAGAAAACTGCGTTATAAATATAATGTTATTTTAGTATATAGCATTCGATGCCGTCGCCAGAAGATTTGAAGAAGAAGCCTAAATCGCCCGAAACTATATTTGGCACCAATTGTATGGGAGAGAACTGGACAGTGTGCTGCCCCAACTTTCACTTGAAATATGATAGATACTCTCAGACGAAACGTGTTACGCAAATAAAGTATAGAGGTGCAATATATCGTATCTTTTTTTGCTCTCCAAGTTGTGAAAAAAATATCAAAGGTATGGCATTGAATACACCGGATACATTTAAAAAACTATTTATAAAAAGCGTTAAACCAAATGGAGATTTAGTTATTAAACATAAAGACACGAATGTGCCATGTCAGATTGCGATTAAGATAGATACGTATAGTGATAAGAGTGGTGGTAGTGGTAGTGGTAGTGGTAGTGGTAGTGGTAGTAAAAACGTGAAACAAAAAGGTGGGTCTGGAAAGGCAATGACGCGTAGAAATAAAAAATATTCCAAGTCGAGGTCAAAGTCAAGATTTAGCAAAAGTCGTAAAAATAAAACGATGCGAAAGTAAATAATATATACTTATTATAAAAGGTTACTTAAGTATATATTATGTCAAGATGGCCATGGTCGTCAAAAGAATCTCCCAGAACAAGAGCAAGAAGTCCATCGAAAGACGACATGTTAGCTGATATGAATAGCATGAGAGAACACCAAAACGCTACAATTATGCAGGAACGTGCAAGGATTGATGCAATGAATGAAGAAGATCGGGTAGTAAGTGTCATGATAGAACAAATAAGTAGACATATTCCTATGGATCGTACCGATCAACGCATTAGATTTATTATTAAAAAAATAATATCCGTTCACGGATTGACGGAGGCTGCTATAGAAAAAATACAAAGATGTAAAATATTGCTTTCCGCTATTAGTGATGCTATTGGACCCAATATCGAAATGTTACGATCTGTCATGCGTGGGTTACCACAACAAACAGCATCGTTGGCAAGACGAGGTGCAGAATTCGCATCAAATCAGTTTTCAAACGGGGTACATCGTATCATGGCAGGAAGAGAACCCTCCCCTCAAGGAAGAGGAGCTCGAGCTCGGTCACGTTCACCCTCGCCGTTACGCCTGCAAGCAGCAGTGCAAATCGCCCCATTAGATTTTGTAACTAGGGCATTATCCGGACTTTATGATGTATTGTCGGTCATTTTAAATAGTGCTATTCAGTCCTGCGTTGGGGGGGCTTGCACGGCTTTAACGCGACTACAAGCACTATATGAAGGAGTAAACCATGCAGCTTCAGCAGCTTCAGCAGCTCCAGCAGCACCAGCTGAGTGTGCTATATGTATGGGAGGTAGCGAATATGGTCCATTAGGATACGTCCAGGAACATAACCCCCGATTAGATAATCCCGCTACCGGATACGTCGATAGAGGACATCCAAATGAAATTCACCAGTCGTGCCTGCAAGGGTGTCATAACAGGTGTCCTATGTGTCGTGCAGATGGTCCAGTATGGAGAATGCAACGCCCACCGGGACAAGGTGGTGGTGGTTTAAAAAGGTCCAGGTCCAGATCCAAGTCCAAGTCCAAGTCCAAGTCCATATCAAGAAGATACATAAGCAAGCCACGCAAATCTAGAAAAGCAAGAAAAAGAATAAGGCATTCTTCCTCTCGTAGAAAATAAAATAAAAGAATAAAGTATAGAGTAAAAATGAGTTCTGGTTCAAGTTATCCCTATTATCCTTTTTCAATATGCACAAGTTGTTGGTATGGCGGGTATTTAGAGCCTACGCTTACCCCCGTCGGTTGTAGAGCTTGTGGCCATGCCGGGGTCAGTGGCGGCCCGCCCCCTCCAAATGGACAAAATAATACGCAAATTCCCTATGTGTCGAGTATACCCACCCAAAAGAAAATCCAAAATGTGGTTCGCGTGGATAGTTCGGAGTATTTAATCAATAAGGCCGCTTTGAGCGTATATACGCAGCCGACTGCGGCATATAACTATGTAAACTGGAATCAGCAAAGCGATCGCGCGGTTCCAGGTGTTGTGCATCGCAATGTTCCGCGACGTGGTGATGGAAGTTCGACGCGAACCTCGATTACGGCGTTACGCCCTGGGTCTTCATCGGCGGGTTCGTCGTCGACCATGCAAATAAGTAAGGGTGTAGATATGAAACATGGGTCATATGATAGATATTTAGCAAAACTGAAAGGTCGCAAAGTCTTGCGGACGCAGTCCTATGCATCGACAAGCACGAATATCGCCGAACAAGGGAATAAGACGAGAACATTTGGGGTTGCTTATTCAGATAACTGCCAGTATCCTGATCCTGTTGGTTGTTTGTAACCTTTTTCTAAAAAAAATATAAATATTTTATATACTATAAAATATCTATATATTTATATATACCCATACCCATCGCCCATCGCCCATCGCCTATCGCCCATAATCTGTAATCATGTCATCCGCAGTAAATTTATCGAAAATGTTGTTTGACAATACAAACTTTAGAAGAAGGTATCCTGCACCTGCACCGGCACATGCACCCGCAGAGACAACAAAGCGTTCTCTAGATGTTGCACCCCTGGTTGCAGCACCGACACCGAGGCGAAATGTAAATCCCGCATTTCAGTTAAGTAGGTTTATCTCAAACGCTGCTGCAAATAGCGGACCTTGTCGGGCATGTGGACACTAACAAGTGAATCGCGACAATCGCGACAATCGATAGAACCATATAATAATAATAAACGGCAATTATTATATAAAAAAAATATAACTATATTTTTATATAATGAATAGTTTTGATTTGAATATACAGAATTATACGATAAAAGAGTTAAAAGGATTATTATCATTGAGAGATGTATATGATGTGTATGATGTCAACTCAAAAAAGGAAAAAATATGTAAAAGAGTAAGCAATGATGATACGATGACAATGGATATGAAAATAAAAATGAATGATTTTATAGAAGTTGCTTCAAAGATTTTACTCAACCTTATTGAACCATCGTCGTCGTCGTCGAGCAACGCTCTCGTAACAAAAGATAAAACTAATGCAGGTGGTGCCGCCGGTGCCGCTGGTGCCGCCGGTGCCGCTAGTGTCGAAGTTGCGAAAATAAAAAAGTTTGAAGATTTAAAAAATAAAATGCAAACATGGGGCGACGATGTGGTAATAGATGACCCCTTTTCTGCTCATTTAGATAATAAAGATGATAAACCTGGTTCCTCTTTTAGTTCGTATGGAACTATGCGGGGTATAATGAATCCTTTACTAAAAAATACAATATTGAGGGGCGTGAATATAGATTCTAGGTATAGGGACGACTATTATAATACTACAAGCACGAATTTATCTATAACATTACCATTTACACTTGACAACGTCATTAGTTATCGTTTAGTTTCGATTTCTTTGCCAATCACATACTATAATATATCTCAGCGGTATGGTAATAACGTTATAAGAATTGAGACTTATGTTAATTCCACAATTTCATATACACTTATAAATACATTTGACCTTATTTTACAAGATGGGATTTATAACACGTTACAGACTTCAACTAACAGCGGCACATCTATTATAACAGAAATCAATAATATTTTAAACTCGAATTCAAATAGTCCTAATATTGCATTACCTGCATTGGGATATGATAACCCTAAACTATTATATACTATTAACCGCGTTAATGGTAAAAGCGTTTTTTCACAAGATGTAACCGCTACAACCCCTTATTTTTTTAAAATAATAACAAATGTTGGATTAAATATAACTACACAGCAAGTTACGATAGACTATGATATAAATAGAGGTATTATTACAAGACTTGGTTGGGCACTTGGATTTAGAGTTGCGGTTGTATCTAGTTCAAATTGGAACGGAGACGAAACAAGTGTTCCATCGTTACCTGCAATATATGGCGCTATTACTTCATCTAGTATATGTTTTACGAAATATCCAATTTATGGATTTTTAGCAATAGATGATTTTAATAATAACGTGGTAGACTATTATAGGTCTGTATTTGCAGATTCGATATCTATTCCAAATATTATTTCAAAAATCGACTTGACGCGTCTTCTAGAAAGTGCAACTGCATTTGGGGCATCGCAGGGACAATCAACATCCAACTCTATTAACACGGAAAGAAAATTCTTTGGTCCCGTAAATATTCAAAAATTGAAAATAACAATATATGACGATTTGGGTTACATATTAGACTTGAATGGAATGGATTGGGCAGTAGAGCTTGCATTTGAGTGTGTTTATAATATGTAAAATCATATATGTAAAATCATATATGTAAAATCATACAAATGTTATATTAAGTTATATAATAATTTAATATATATAATATTAAATTATTATATAAACTACCAATGTCTAGAAGAACATATCCTGTTCCAAATGTAAATTTATCGGGTGGTGACTATATACAAAATAAACGCGCAAAGGTTCTTTTCACTGGCACGTCAGATTTAGCAAGAACAATAGAAGAGCAAAATGGTAACTTTCCGCTTTCAACACCATCAGGGAAAGTAAAACCATATCAAGGAACATATGGTTTATCTGGTAGGTCGTCGTCTCAAAATGAACAATCTTATTGTTTAAATACGAGCCATAGTTATAGAGATTTATTAGCTATAACAAAAGGAAAGTATTTGATAACGCCGCCGAATATAGCAGATACAAGCACTATATTATTAACGGATGTATCAAAGGCGCGAAAGTTATATAATGGACTATATTATGTTTATAACTATAATACTACAAACGCATTAGCATATATGAACCCGGGGTATCCGGTAACGGGAGGCTACCCTACGACACTTGGTTCTTATGTCGCAAATCAGATAGAATATAGCCCTACATCTGACGCAAATCAGCGAATAATAACCGATCCCTCATATAATATTACATATACATCACAATCGTGTATTTTAAATAACAGGGAAGGAAGAGGTATTAGTATTAATAATGATTATGAATCCAAATTTTCATTTAATAGAACTATTAACTTAGATTTGTTAACAGGATTTCAGTATCCTGTTAAATTTTCACTCGAATATGATAGTGGTGATTGTATTAACTCGAATAATGATATGCAAACAAAATATGCTCTTCCTTCAGATTCGGAAAATATAGTAGCGCCTGTAATATCGAGTGATATATCAGGTAATACGCTTGTAGGTCGTATACTTACGACTACAGATGGAACATGGAGCGGTATTCCTGCTCCTACGTTCACTTACCGGTGGTATAGAGGAAGTAACCCGATAATACCCGCGGCAGCGTCAACTTCTCATACTTATACAATAACATCAGCTGATGTTGGACAATCAATTACGTGTCGCGTAACAGGAACGAATCGCGTTAGTTCTGTTGATGCAATAAGTAATTTTATTAGACCTACTTCTATTCCTATTAATACAGCCGCACCTGTAATATCGGGTCCTGCGCTTGTAGTTGTGGGTTCTACACTTACGAATTCCGGTGGAACATGGACCGGTTTCCCCGTTCCTACGTTCGCTTATCAGTGGTATAGAGGGGATATACTATTATCTGGGAAAACCGCAAATACTTATGTAACAGAAAGTGCCGACGCTGGGCAATCAATTACGTCTCGGGTAACAGGAACCAATACCTTTGGTTCTTTTGTTGCAACAAGTAACCCAATCACGCCAATAATTCTTCCGAGCAATACTTCTTTACCTGCAATATCCGGTAAGGCGCTTGTAGGTTCTAGACTTACATCTTCTAGCGATGGAGAATGGACAGGAACCCCCGCTCCAACATTCATTTCCCAGTGGTATAGAGGAGAAACACCAATACCCTTGGCATCTAATAAGACTTATGTAACACAACCAGAAGATGTCGGATATTTAATTACGTATCGCGTAACAGGAATTCATCTATATGGTTCTATTGTTGCAACAAGCAACTTTATTATTCCGGCAACACTTCCTGTTAATATAATTTTACCTCTAATCGTGGGTAGTTCAAGTATAGAATCTAGACTTATATGTACCACCGGAACATGGGATGGTTTTCCTGCTCCTGAATTCTCTTACCAGTGGTATAGGGGGGTTATACCAATCTCGGTAACTACCAATACTTATACGATTCCTGATCTGACAGAACCAATTACGTGTAGCGTAACGGCGAAAAATGTGGGTGGTTCCGTTGTTGCGACAAGTATCCCCATTATTCCTAGCGAACTTCCTGTTAATAGATTGTCGCCCGTAATATCTACGATGTCGGGAACTCCGAACGAGGTGGGTTCTAGACTTGCATGTACTGATGGAACATGGGGTGGTATTACTGCTCCTACATTCACTTACCAGTGGTATAGGGGCGATAATTTAATATTCTTGGCAACCAATAATACTTATGTAACACAGATTGCAGATGTTGAAAAATCAATTACGTGTCGTGTAAGAGCAACGAATCAGGTTACTTCCGTTGTTGCACCAAGTGATAGTATTACTATTCGCGCCGTAGCTCCGGTTAATAGCGTAGCTCCTGTAATATCGTCGTTATCGACTAATTTGAATGTGGGCATTGACGTGATCACAGGAGCTACATTTACATGTACCGATGGAACATGGACTGGTGCTATTCCCGCTCCTACGTTCACTTATCAGTGGTATAGAGAAGACGCGCTATTATCGGGGAAAACTAATAATACTTATGTAATAGAAACTGCCGACGCTGGGAAACCAATTAGGTGTCGCGTAACGGGAACTAATGTGGGTGGTTCGAGTGTTGCAATAAGTCTGTTTCCCTACAGCCAAACCATAATGAATAAAACATATACTCCTTTCAATATGAACTTAGTCATAGATCGCTATAATGGATCCTCATTCTTTAGATTACAATCATATCAACAATATGATTCCGCTACTAATTTATTGTATAATAATGCGCTTATTCCTGGAACAAACATGGTCACAATTCCTTCTGCAGGTACCAGACTCATTGTTGAAAATATGCAATATAATAGTACCTCCTCCGGTTTCTACAATTTTATAGCAACTGGTTCTATTTCTGATGTTGTCTTGCCAAAAAGTTTCCAAGTTGAACAGGTTACTATTGTAGCCCCTCCAGTATCTATTCCTCCGGTTAATATATCGTCGACACCACCCGTAATATCAGGCGACGCACTTGTAGGTTCTACGCTTACATCTACCAATGGATCATGGAATGGGTTTCCTGCTCCTACGTTCACTTACAATTGGTATAGAGGACTTACACTATTATCCGATCAAACTAATAATACTTATGTAACACAGGCCGCTGATCTCGGACAATCAATTACGTGTCGCGTAACTGCAACTAACACGAGTGGTTCCAGTTTTGTAACAAGTAACTCTATTACTCCTACTCCTACTCCTCCTGTTAATACATCGCTGCCTATAATATCTACGATGACGGGTGGTGTGACCGGGGTAGGTTCTACGCTTAAAACTACCAATGGATCGTGGGATGGTCTTGCACTTACATTCACTTATCAGTGGTATTTTAAAACAACGAGTGTTTCAAATGCAACCCCAATACCTGGGGAAATTAATGATACTTATACAATAGTAACCACATCAATCGCTGTTGAGTATACATGTCGCGTAACAGGAACCAATGTGGGTGGTTCTTCTTTTGCAACAAGTAATTCATTGGTTATACAATAGCGTATTTTCAGGCACACACTTATACAATATGATAACATCTTAAAGACAAAGTATCGGTTTATTAATAGACTATTGCGTATCGTATCCATATGCCCGTTGACATGGTATTGGTGTTATCTAAAAACAAGTATAGGAGATATTATAAAAAGGAACAAACATGTAGTAAACTAGTGGACAAACTGACAGATAAACCCGAAATACAAGATTCCAAATCAGCATGTATAGAATTAATTAATTTTTGGTAGTATAATTTTATTGGTATACTATATATAATTAAATAACCACAATATCGAACTATGGTAGGTTCTGGTGTTATTCCGGTAGCCTTGCACAAAAACAAGGTGTATTATTTATTTGGCAAAGAGGGTTCAATGGAACGCGATAAAAATTGTCACTGGGGTGATTTCGGGGGTAGTGCAAAAACCGGCGAAGACTTATTGGACACGACAACCCGCGAGGGTGCTGAGGAATTAAACGGGTTCTTCGGTTCAAAGCACGATTTTGAAAAATATATATTAAAGAATAAGGTGGACGAAATAGCGTATGATAAACGATACACCTATTTAGTGCGTGCAGACTATGATGAAAGACTACCCTATTATTTTAATAACAATTACAAATTCATTTGCGAGTATTTGAAGGGACATGTAGAGCATCCGACAAATGGTTTATTTGAAAAAAGCGAGATACGCTGGTTTACAATAGACGAGTTGAAACGCGAGAGAAGTATATTCCGCGACTATTTTCGCAACATAATTGATATTATCGTATACAATCACCCCAAAACGATTTCAAAACTTAAGCGCGGACGGGGTGTATCGAAAAAGATACGCGGGGGTGTGGTGGGGGCGACAACGCGTTCACGATTTTCGACATCGGATTTAATGAAGTGTGCACGGATTCGCAAGCATTCGTCTCATCGGACACGTCGAAGGCGTAGGTAGGTGGATAGGCACACAGGCTAAAAACTATTATGTTATATTATAGTATAGTATAACATAGTATAACATACGACTATGGGTTCACAAGAAATATGCCCCAATGATGATCCATATTTTACGCGAACGATGTATCGCATTGGTCTATTAAAGCGTGGAATGAAGTCGGAAGAGATTATCCAACGTCGCAAACAAATTTACTATTCGATTTGTATTATAGTGCGTGGCACATTGATAGCAATCGTTTACTATCTACGTAACTCAATCATAGTGCAATTTTTAGTATTATTGGGAGCACTTGTAGGTATTGTAAATTTAGGGAAACGTATGACGGGTAACCAGTGGTGGTCAAAGAAATTCCAATTTGTAATGTCGCTAGTTATTGCTGGTCTTGTAATCCTTACTTTTTTGAAGAAGGTGAAAACGTGGACGATTCCTGCAGCGATGTTGTTCAGCTTGGTTGGCGGGGGGGTTCAATCGTTTGTGGTAGGATTTTGCTGAGTTGTGAGACGTGAGAAACGAGAGAAACGAGAGAAACGTGAGAAACGAGAGAAACACTAAAATTGAAGAGATAATTCGAATCATATGAATATGGTAACAAAAACAGATTCATATTATTTTGCATCATGGTCGCAACAACAAGAAAAAGAGAATTGTTCATTTCGCGAATTGAAATATTAACAACACGATTTTCAAATTATAGAATGATAGAGAACCGCGCATGGCGTGAAGAACACGGATTAAATGCATCGTCTTGTGTCTATGGCACCCCCGTAATGATAACCCACCATGTTTTGGAGGATGCATACGCATTTGTCGTCGAGATGAACAATGATAAGAACAAAATCGAAGGAATTGGACTGATTCGGAATAAAGTTTGCGAGCAACGATATCGTAAAATCCATTCTGATCCGAATTTAAACCGATATTCATATGAGGGCGAGTATAGGGTGAACGTGTCACAGATAGGGGATACCCCCGATGACAAATATTATAAAAAGTTGATTTGTGCATTGGAAGTGTTGTTGTTTAAAGGGAAGCGACACTCGAAACGAAGTATAGGAATTACGCGAATACCGAATTGGATAAAATACAATCGGTTTGACTACAATTTTGGAAAAGCGTTATTTGAAATGTTTGAAAAGTATGCCAAATTAAATATAGAAATAGAAATATAGAAATAGAAATATAGAAATAGAAATATAGAAATAGAAATATAGATATAATTAAATAGTATATTATTATATTTGCATATTTTTTATGAGCGAAGAGAATAACAAAGATAAAGCACCTAATAAAAAAATAATACAAAAATTAAAGGATGTTGAAAAGTATACCATCGATGAACTAACAGAGTTGGTTGGACTTTCGACGGAACCTAATTTTTATACGACTTACGATATCAGCGACCATTTTGATATATTAAAATCGAAGTATCCAAAACTTGCCCGAAGTGGGGGATTTTTAGAAAAAGCGGAGCAGCGTATTATAGATGACATAGACATGAATCCAAATCCTGAGCCTCCGACAAATAACGAACCTCCTGAGATGAACGATTGGTATACAAACCAGTATTTAAAGCAGGATAATTTCTTACAAAATGCGCGTATAACAGATAGGCAAAATAAGGTGAAGGTATTTAATGATGGAAATGGCAGTCACGAAACCATGAAACGCGAACAGATAGGTGTTTTAAACTCGCATCCTCTACCGATTGCACAAGATTCATTAAATCCTACACTAAAAAATATTTCACAGCGTATGCTCGTGATTGATAGTCAGTATCGTCAAAATATAAATGCAACTACATCTTCTACGGATTTTACACTGGATTTGTCGGATATATTAACAAACACACTAACATTGAAGTTATACTCATTTCAGATTCCGTATGCGTGGTATACGATTGACTCGACTATGGGCACATCATGTTTCCAGATAGTATACGGCGGAACAACATACCCCATCAGTATCCAAGATGGGAACTATACTGCGCAACAATTGGTAACCGCAATTCAGTATCAGTTAGACAAGACACTAAACAATGTGATTGCCCCATTCACGGGGAATAATTTTGATATTTCGTATAATCCGATAAATGGGAAGTCTTGTTTTTTATTTGCAACACAGGTTCCGACATTAAGCGTGGAGGTTGTTTTTTATGATAGCGATGATTATAGTAGTTGTGGTGCAACGTGTGGCAACACAATGAAGCTGAATAATAATTTAGGCTGGGTTCTCGGATTTCGCCCACTTGATGATAAGAATCTGCCTCTTCATTTTTCTATTATTGTTAATTCAAGTAGTAACTACAATATACCTACAAATCCTACCCCTTATAATTTAGATAACGCGTATTTTTCTGATGGACCAATAGATGTCTATGGAACAAAATATCTGACGCTAGTATTGGATGATTATAATCAAAATCATTTGAATAATGGTTTAGTAAATATAACCGATACGGATACAACACTTAGTTTGCCGGATTATTTTAATACGGATATACCAAATGTTTGTGCTCCCGACCCGCAAGTAAATAACTCATTTGTCCCTTTTTATACCCAAAGCACGCCCAGAACATTAACGCAAGCACAAGTATACTCAATTAACCAGATATTAGAAAATAGAAGAACAACATATAAGTCGCGTATAACAGGACCGACAACAACAGATGTTTTGGCGATCATACCAATAAAAAAACAAGGCTTAGGGACAGGCGATATGATGGTAGATTTAGGTAGTAGTTTGGCATTTAATACGCGAACCTATTTTGGCCCCGTAAATATATCACGTTTGCGTGTATGTTTGCAAGACGATATGGGGAGAACATTAAATTTGCATGGTGTAAATTGGTCTGTAGCGATAATAGTAGAATCTTTGTATCAATATTAGATGAAAAATAGTTAAAATATTACAAACTATTTGAATCACATCAGTTTCGAATTATGAATTATCATTTACGCGTTTCTCTCCTTTCTCTCCTTTCTCTCCTTTCTCATCTTCATCAAGAAGCATGATAGCCATGGCAGCATAGTTGTGCAAGTCGATTAAAGTATCACGGATTCTCTCATCGTCTACAAGTGTAATACCTTTTTTTGTAATAGAAAGAGAACGTTGTATTTTATCTTCAATTCTCATAAGAACACCAATAGTGCCAAATTTTGCAAAAGCGTCGCCATAGTCGGCATTCTTTTTTTTAAATAATTCTAGTGCAGACATTTGCACCTGTATCATTTGGGATACGCGTTTATTATTTGTCGTGTCTTCTTCCATTTTGTCTATATTATGTATGTATGGTAGTATTTTTAAATAATATAATCACATAATAATAATATAAGCAATATTGAAAAATAGAATGAATATTTATTTACGATATGTATTGGCATTCATAATAGGCATGATAGGAGGAACAACATTTATTTATATAGGTGTCGGAACTACTATAATGATTCCACTAATTATATTATTAGGTGTGATAGAAGATTTTAAAAAAACTATCGGAACTATTATTATACCCGTTATATCACCGGTAACTATATTTCCCTTATATGAATTTTATAAACGCGATCTTTTAGATGTAAAAGTTGGTATGTTTTTAGGATTAGGATACTTTATAGGTAGTTATATTACATCAAAATATTTTTTGGATGTTTTTCATAAAGACACACTTTGTTTAATATACGGATTATTTTCGATTGTTGCAGGTTTTATTTTCATAAAGAAATCTAAAAAAATAAACTTATAGTTAGAATATATACGATATTATACGATAATGTTTTTTTCATTGTATGGTAAGAAACGTGTAGCTCCGCTATCTCCTGCACAATTATTATTGTTAAAGCAGCGTCAGCAATATTTACAAATACAATTATTGTCCAAAGCTAATACATCGGAGTCTAAGAACTATGAGAATAAAATTGTAAAAGATGTAATAGTATATGAAATAGGATTAGATACAGAATCTCAAGAACTTCCTCAACCAAAATTAGAAGAACCGATGATTGAAGAACTAACCAATTCGATAGTTGGAGAAGCGAGAGAAAGGAGAGAAATAAAAGAAAAAGAGAAATCCAAGAAGAGGGTAAACTTTGCAGAAGATAAAAAGTAAAGAAATAAAAATTATATATTGTGTTTCACACTTTACAATATATAATTCAAAAAAATAGAATACAATAATATTACTTATTTTCGGGTTTAACTTGAATTACATTTTTCACCAATGTTTTATTTATTTTAGGTTGAACTAATTGAGGTGATTGAACGGAGGTTTGAACGGAGGTTTGAATAACGGGTTGCGCGATAGGTTGCGCAACGGAATGCGAAGGTGTTTGCAGTAATATATTCATAGGAGGAACACTATTGTTTTCTGATGCAGATAAATTTGTCTTGTCACATGTTCGTTTATGAACGGAAAGAGCAAGAGGATTTTTTCCAATAAAATTACATTTTTCACAAATAAATTTTCCAGAAGTAATGTAACCAAATCTGGATGATAACATTTTTTCAAGACAAGGAAGTTGAAGATCTTCAATATTTTTAATCATTTTTTGAGAAAATTCTTTTACCATCTTAAGTTGAGTTAATTTTTGTTCAACAAATAGTTGATATTCTTTATTTATTTCTTCAAGAGTATCTTTGCTTATAGGATAATCATCGGTTAAAGTGACTTCATCTAACTTAGTTTTAAAAGAATCAATAATATCAATAGCTATTTTAATAATTTCTGGGTCATAATTTACATTATGGATATATAGTAAAACATTTCTATTATGAATATTAATCTCAAAGTTGTCTTTATTAACTATTCCTCCCTCCTGAGAAAGAAATAGTCCAGAACAATTTTGTATATCTATATCGTGAATAAATTTTTTAACCTGGTCTGATGTAACTTGACGAGACTCATAACATTTATTCTCAACTAGAATACGCTGTTTATCTTTTCGATGAATCATAATATCTCCTGATTCTTTTTGAGAACCTACGTATTCAACCTCCGCGGATGGAAACATCCCCCTTAAAATATTTAAAACAATATTCTCAGACATTTTCCCCTTTGAACTAGAATTTTCCATCCTTTTGAGAACATCTTTTACTTCAGATTGAAGTGCAATTTGCGATGAAGATATAGAGGAAAATTGTGAAAATGTAGCGTCTTTGTTTGAGTCAACCATTTTTCTAGTTGAATCAATAACGTTAGAAAACTTTGAGTCAATCGTTTTAATAAAGTCGTTCAGAGATGATTGCGATAAAGGTTCACCATCACTTTTTGATGTTTTATTTATTTCATCCGTTATAGAAGAGCAAAATGATTTAATAGTATCATTAATATGTCTAGAAAGGTTTTCATTATTCTTCGGAACAAGTTCTGTTAACAACAATTGTGTCTTATCTAATATGCTGCCATTCGACTCTTTAATTAGAGGAGCAATCTTATCCGCAATATTCGACGACAAAATCATCTTCAAGTCATCAATATATTCTTTCTTAAATTCTGTAAGCTTTAAAAATAGTAGCTTACCATATTCAGCCTGTTGACTTGTAAGCTGTGATTGAATATTTGCAAGACTATTCAAAATCTGTGAAGTAATATTACTATTTACAGGATTAGTTGACTGCATAATAGATGCAATAATATCAGTAAACATAATGTTCATTTTTTCAAAATCTATTTCAGGATGTTCATGATAAAATGCCCAAACCTTCGCACTATTACACGTAAGAGATGTTTTAACAGATGATGCCATTTGTGTTATGTATTTATTTATCAAAATCTCTTTAAGTTGTTTTGTAGTTTAATGTTCTACTAGAAAGTCAATCTAGAAAATCTTTTTATACTTTTCTAGTTTATGTTTCTATTAGAAAGTTAATCTAGAAACCCTTTTTGGTACCTTTCTAGATTAGGATTCTACTAGAAAGTCAATCTAGAAATACCCAAAAGTGGAAACTTTAGGTATTTTTTATCTAAATATATA
>Ga0209550_10000538_pt1 | contig 36007 bp, 32 predicted proteins | sample LauGreSuBDMM15SN_2_FD_187567 | JGI IMG/M metagenome (GOLD analysis project Ga0209550, IMG submission 187567) | Freshwater lake microbial communities from Lake Michigan, USA - Su13.BD.MM15.SN (SPAdes) (version 5) | ecosystem: Environmental > Aquatic > Freshwater > Lake | place: Lake Michigan... | reverse complement strand
AGATCTTGGTTATACATCGGCAAGTCAGCAATGTCGAACAACACAATGTTGGTGCCCTCTGGAGCAAGCGCTGGAAGAGCCTTCAGAATGCGGGTATTGAAGGAATCGGCGCGTAGTGAACCTGAGAATGCAAGAAGAGTTGTCATGGGTTTCTACGATACGGCGTCTGGCGTGAAACAATGAAGCCGTGACTATTTCACCTATTTTCGACCCGACCGCATGGCGCGAAGTGCCTGGCTTTTCGTTCACGGACATCACGTATCACCGCGCAGTTGATCAAGGCACTGTCCGCGTGGCCTTCAACCGCCCTGAAGTGCGGAATGCTTTTCGACCACACACAGTTGACGAGCTGTATACAGCCCTAGACCATGCACGAATGACAACTGATGTCGGATGCGTTCTCCTCACGGGCAATGGCCCATCACCCAAGGATGGTGGCTGGGCATTTTGTAGTGGAGGCGACCAACGCATTCGCGGCAAAGATGGCTACAAGTATGCAGATGGTGACACTCAAGACACCGTTGATCGGGGCCGTTCCGGTCGCTTACATATTTTAGAAGTGCAACGCCTTATTCGCTTTATGCCAAAAGTTGTGATCTGTGTAGTGCCCGGTTGGGCAGCCGGTGGTGGACACAGTTTGCATGTGGTCTCAGACCTCACCCTTGCCAGCCGCGAACATGCACGCTTCAAACAAACTGATGCTGATGTTGCGTCGTTTGACGGTGGATATGGCTCTGCCTATCTTGCAAAAATGGTGGGCCAAAAGTTTGCGCGCGAGATCTTCTTCTTGGGTCGCGAATATTCAGCCGATGACATGAAGGCAATGGGTGCCGTGAACGAAGTAGTGGCTCATGCAGATCTTGAAAAAGTTGCACTTGAATGGGCAAAAGAAATCAACGGCAAGAGCCCAACTGCACAACGGATGTTGAAGTTTGCATTCAATCTTGTTGATGATGGGCTTGTTGGTCAGCAAATCTTTGCTGGCGAAGCAACTCGTCTTGCATACGGCACCGACGAAGCAGATGAGGGCCGCGAATCTTTCTTGGAAAAGCGCACACCCGACTGGTCGCCATTCCCGTGGTACTACTAAATCCAACAATCAAATGATTATTCATGTCACTGATGGGTCCGACCCTCGGTTAGACCCCTTTCGCTGGCGCGACAGACAACTAGCAAGCAAATTGGAACGCCTTGACGCAGTGGGCGCTGGCATGTTTGTTGCAGAGGGCGATTTAGTAGTGGAACGTGCAATCGAACTGCGCTACGAAGCCGTGGCACTGCTGTGCGACGAACCAACCGGAAATCGGCTTTCGGAATCTGTTGATGAATCTGTTCAAGTATTCATCGGTTCAGAACAATTGCGGGGCGATGTAACCGGTCTTGGTGTCCCCTTGCGCGCCACTGGGCTATTTCGCAGGCCAGCCCTGGTATCCGCGCACGATGTGCTGTCGAGTGCAACCCGCGTAGTTGTGGCAGAAGAGATTGATAACCCCACAAACCTGGGGGCCATTGTGCGAAGTGCTGTAGCACTTGGTTGGGATGCCATTGTTCTGTCTGCAGGCAGTGCGGACCCATTAGCAAGACGAGCATTACGGGTGTCAATGGGGTCAGGGTTATCGGTCCCCTTTGTTCGGTTAGCTCAAGATGAAAACATCGGGATGCTATTGCAGCAACATAACTTCGTGTCGTATGCCATGACGCCTAATGCTTCTGCCACGTCACTCTCATCGACCACTGTTACGCCCGGACAAAAGACAGCGTTACTTCTTGGCAGTGAACGAGATGGGTTGGAACAGGACACCATGACCGAGGCAACTCATGTTGTTCAGATACCAATGCATGGTGGAATCGACTCACTGAATGTTGGAGCCGCAGCAGCAATTGCTATGCATGCCCTAGGTCCTGATTCGCATCACGGCTAACTAAACGTTGCGCATTGCCTCGGCAGCGTTAACCATGTAATTAGCTAGCTCAGTCGTGACATGTTCACGATACGCCTCATCAATTTCAGGGATGGTCTGCTCAATTGCCGCCGCCATATGCATCAACCAATGATCACGCTCTAATGCCCCGATAACAAATGGGTTGTGTCTCATACGAAGTCGAGGGTGGCCACGTTCCTGCATATACGTATCTGGTCCGCCCCAATATTGAATAAGAAATAGCGCCAGGCGTTGACGTGCTCCCGTGGTCTCGCTTCCTTCTGGATACAGCGGCATTAACACTTGGTCGGTTTCTATGCCATCGTAAAAAGCATCGACTAGGTGAATGAAGAAATCGGGACCCGCAATATCAAATAGTGACTTGCTAGCTGAAACGTCAGACATGAGTTAGAAAAACTCTGGTTCTTCCCAACCAGGAAAAATGCTCGGAAGTCCACCACTCACCTTGTCGGGATACACAGCAGCACGCTTTTCAAGGAAGCTAACAACACCTTCTTTTGAGTCGGCGCTGCGCCCACGTTGTTGAATACCACGTGAATCCACACGATGCGCTTCCATAGGGTGAGATGCACCCAACATGTGCCACAACATTTTTCGTGACATTGCAACAGACACAGGCGCTGTGTTGTCAGCAATTTCACGCGCTATGGCAATTGCTGCAGCCATCAGATCATCCGCTGCGTGCACACTACGTACTAACCCTCCGGCCAATGCCTCAGATGCTGGGAAGACTCGACCAGTAAATACCCATTCTGTTGCTTGGGAGATTCCCACAAGGCGTGGCAAGAAATATGACGAGCATGCTTCAGGCACAATTCCACGCTTTGCAAAGACGAAACCGAATTTTGCGGTGTCGCTCGCAAGACGGAAGTCCATCGGCAGTGTCATCGTGACGCCGACTCCAACTGCTGGGCCATTAATTACGCCAATGACGGGCTTCAAACTTTCATAGATACGTAATGACACGAGACCGCCACCATCACGGGGTACGCCTTGTTTTGTCTGCACATCACTGCCGCCCTTAGCAAAAGTGTCTCCACCTGAGGACAGATCAGCCCCAGCACAAAAAGCGCGTCCGGCTCCAGTAAAGATGACCACTTTGACATTGTCGTCAGCATCGGTGATATCTAATGCCGCGATAATTTCAAACATCATGCGCCCCGTGAACGCATTCAATTTGTCTGGTCGATTCAAAGTGATCGTGGCAATGCCGTCAGATACGTCGAAGAGAATGTCTTGAAAATCCATACCACGACCCTAGCGATACGGGCTGAATTGTCAGTAGTTCGACTAGACGTCGAGGAACTTGCTGGAGGCAACTCCAGAACCGACGCCGCCAGCTGTTGCACCAATGATTAAGAGTGCAACCATGACGCCGTTCAAATATGAATCAGGTACCACTAGCGAACTAACACCAGTTCCGGCTTTGAAACCAGCGACTCCAGAAGTCCACGCACTATTGAGTGTCCACAAACCAACGCAAGAGAAAATGGCACCAACGAGTCCCTGAATAAGGCCTTCCATAATGAATGGCACTCGAATGAACCAGTCAGTAGCACCCACCAGCTTCATCACTTCAATCTCGCGGCGCCGAGCAAAGATTGCAGTGCGGATTGTGTTCCAAATCAGGATGACCGCAACCGCAAGCAGAACTAAGGACATTGCAATGGTGACTGTGCGAACGAATCCGGACAATGTAGATATGACATCGAACTCATCTTCAGCCAGCGACACTCCGGCAACTCCCGGAAGAGTTCGGTATTGGTCGGCAAGGCTGCGCACCAATTCGGGATCAGTCGTTTTCGGCACCACCTTGAATTGAGACGGAATCGTCTCAATTGATAGCAGGCTCAAGGTTGTGGCGTCTCCAGCGAATACTCTCTTCGCCTCTTCAAAACTTCCTGCTTTATCGAGATATGAAAGCTTTGTGACATCAATAATATTCGGCTGTGACTTCAGATTTTGTTCGACAAATTTCAACGCTTCGGGAGTCACATCAGGGCGAACAAATACAATCATTCCAACGTCCCCACGCCACTGCACCAACAAATTGTCAAAAGCGCGCTGCATAAGAAATGTTGCACCAACGAGCAGCAGCGAAACAGCAGACGTGATGACTGCTGCTACCGACAACGTAATGTTGCGGCGGAAACTAGCGATGGTCTCGCGAAAGGCGTAGGAGATGCGCTGAATCATTCGTAGACCCCACGCTCTTGGTCGCGCACAATGACACCGCGGTCAAGCTGAATCACTCGCTTACGCATGGCGTTCACGACGCGATGGTCATGAGTTGCCATCACAACCGTGGTACCAGTGCCATTGATTGCTTCAAGGAGCGCCATGATGCCTTCACCCGTTGATGGATCAAGGTTTCCAGTGGGCTCATCTGCCAACAAAATGAGTGGGCGGTTTACGAATGCGCGCGCAATGGAGACTCTTTGCTGCTCTCCACCCGAGAGTTGATGTGGCAGTCGATCTTGTTTGTCGCCAAGACCCACAAGCTCAAGAACTTGAGGAACTTGCTGGGCAATAATGTGGCGCGGCTTGCCGATGACTTCCAGAGCGAACGCAACATTTTCGAACACGCTTTTATTTGGCAACAATTTGTAGTCCTGGAACACGTTGCCCATGGTGCGACGCAAATGCGGAATCTGACTATTTGCCATCTCGTTGATATTGCGACCAGCCACCCACACGTTGCCGCGCTCAGGACGTTCCTGGCGATTCATCAGACGAAGAAGTGTTGATTTGCCCGAACCGGACGGACCAACAAGGAACACAAATTCACCCTTTGGAATATCAAAGGATGCATCGCGTAGGGCCGGAACATCGGAGCCATAGACCTTGGAAACATTTTCGAGACGAATCATGGAGAGACCCAACCTAGCAATGCATAACTACCCAGCGAGGGCGGGCACGAAAGCCATACTGGCATTACTTTGCCTGCCCCCTGCGCCAACGCAGGAAGCCCTCCATAAAGGAATCAAGATCACCATCAAGAACCGCAGCGACATTGCCTGATTCCACTTCCGTTCGAATGTCTTTCACCATTTGATACGGCTGAAGAACGTAGGAACGAATCTGACTCCCCCAACCCACCTGTGCAGGCTTGCCTGCAATGCGATCTTTTTCGTCCTGATGTTCTTCTTCGATCTTGGCAACAATCATTGCTTTCAAACGCGTTAGTGCTTTTTCACGGTTTTGTAATTGACTGCGTTCTTCTTGACTTGTCGCTACTGCACCTGTTGGCTCATGAATTAGGCGCACTGCCGAAGAAGTTTTGTTGACGTGCTGACCACCAGCCCCGGACGCACGGAACACTTCCATGCGTATTTCTGATTCGTTCACTTCAAGATCTGGGGCATCCATTACGGGCCATACCTGCACACTTGCAAAACTAGTTTGGCGACGACCCTGGTTATCAAACGGGCTAATGCGCACCAGACGATGAGTTCCACGCTCAGATGTCATGAGTCCGTATGCATAGCGACCCTTGATGGTGAATTCAGCAGACATGATGCCTGCTTCTGTGCCAGGACTGACATCGTCGACATCAACGACAAACCCTTTACGTTCCGCCCACCGTGTGAACATGCGCATCAACAGTTCTGCCCAGTCCTGAGCATCAACGCCGCCGTCTTTGGCATTTATTTGCACTATGGCATCTGCACCATCATGTTCACCTGTAAACAAACTGCGCATTTCCAAAATGCCAAGTTCCGCAGACACGTGTGCAATACCTGCGGCGATATCGACTTCTTGAGATGCGTCATCTATTTCACGAGCCATTTCATGAAGAACATTAAGATCTTCAAGTTCAGCACGCATGGCCTCGTATGCATCAAGGTCGGCACGCAGGTTCGAATACTCTCCTGTCACACGCTTGGCGACATCTTGGTCATCCCACAAGTCGGGCCGTGATACTTCGATTTCGAGTTCCGAAATCCGTGCACGTGTTTGGTCAATGTGCAAATACTCATGCGATTCAGCAATACGCGTTGCTAGTTCGCGAAGGTCGGAAGTGAAATCACGCATGACGAATTATTGCTCGGAATTGGGCAGTCAGGCGGCAGCGCCGTGGCACATTTTGTATTTTTTGCCAGAGTTGCACGGGCATGGCGAGTTACGCGGCGTGTTAGCCCAGTCACTTGCATCTTTCACGATGGGCTTGCGGACTTCTTCCTCTGGTGCAGATAGCAGAGAGTGGTCAACATCATCACTGGCTAGAGCCGCAGCCGTAAAGCCATCGGTGGCCACGTTGTCACTACTTGTCTCGGTGAGATTTTGCACACGGAGAACTGGTTGTTCTTCATTGACTACTTGTACGTGCATGACATAACGAACAAAGTCTTGAGCGATTCCGGTCATCATCTGACCAAACATCTCGTAGCCCTCGCGCTGCCATTCAGTAAGCGGGTCTTTCTGACCCATGGCGCGCAAGTTGATTCCTTCTTGCAGGTAATCCATTTCCTCGAGATGTTCACGCCAACGTTGATCAATGATGCTCAGCATGACTTGGCGTTCAATCTCACGCAGTGTCTCTGAACCCAACTCTTCTTCACGGGCCTGGTAATGCCTGTTCGCATCGGCCATCACCAGGTCATAAATAGCGTCGGTGCCTGAACATTGGTCAATTTGAGCAGCGGTAATGGTTGCAGGCCAGTAGCCAGACAATTCCAGTTCCAAACCGTTGACATCCCATTCGTCGCTTGCCTCTGAAACACAATGAGTTTCAATCAAAGAGTCAACTGCCTCAGCCAGATATTCCAAAGCTGCGACTTTCAGATCTGCACCAGACAAAATCTGATCACGGCGCATATAAATAACTTTGCGCTGCTCGTTCATTACTTCGTCGTACTTCAAGACATTTTTGCGAACTTCACCGTTGCGTTGCTCAACAGTTGTTTGTGCACGCTCGATGGCTTTTGTGACCATCTTTGCTTCAATGGCCTCATCGTCTGGCAACGCGCGACCCATGACCCAACTAAGAGCACCGGTAGCGAATAGACGCATGAGTTCGTCATCAAGGCTGAGATAAAAACGACTTGCCCCAGGATCGCCTTGGCGTCCCGCACGACCACGCAACTGATTGTCAATACGACGACTGTCGTGGCGTTCAGTTCCGAGAACATAGAGTCCACCAACTGCACGCACTTTGTTGCCCTCTTCTAGACATTGTGCTTTTTGTAACGGCAATAGCTGGTCATACCTACCCTGCGCTTCAGCGCGGGCTGCTTGGAATTCTTCGGGCATTTCAGCAATCGGAGCTGGCAATGCGAAATCATCAACCAAAAGCTCGGGATTCACGCCTTCTGACAGAACTTGTTGACGCGCAAGAAGTTCAGGGTTTCCCCCAAGCAAAATGTCAACGCCTCGTCCTGCCATGTTTGTTGCAACCGTCACTGCGCCAAGGCGACCTGCTTGGGCAACAATAAGTGCTTCACGAGTGTGCTGCTTTGCGTTCAGAATCTCATGCTTGATGCCACGTTTTGTGAGTTCGCGGGACAGGTGTTCACTCTTTTCCACGCTGATGGTTCCGACAAGAATTGGCTGACCCTTCGCATTGCGACCGACAATGTCGTCGACGACGGCACTGAACTTTGAATCTTCAGACTTGAAAATAAGGTCAGCTTCATCGTCACGCACAACATTGCGGTTAGTCGGAATCGGCACCACATGGAGGCTGTACGTATTTACCAATTCAGCGGCTTCAGTCTGTGCGGTACCAGTCATGCCTGCAAGTTTGTTGTACATACGGAAGTAGTTCTGCAAAGTAATTGTTGCAAGAGTTTGGTTCTCTTCGTTGATGCGCACGCCTTCTTTGGCTTCAATAGCTTGGTGAATACCTTCGCTCCAACGACGGCCTTCCAGGATGCGGCCAGTGAACTCATCGACAATCTTTACGTCGCCAGCATCGACGATGTAATCCTTGTCACGACGGTACAACTCTTTGGCCTTGAGTGCCACAGACAGTTGATGCACCAAGTTCTGCTGCACTGCGTCATACAAGTTGTCAAGCCCAAGTTCTTTTTCAACTTTTTCAATACCAAGTTCGGTAGGAACAACGATGCGCTTGTCTTCTTCTACTTCGTAATCAACATCACGCTGCAAGGTACGAACAATGGATGCAAACTTGTAATACATGGCAGCAGCATCAGCAATGCGGCCCGAGATAATGAGCGGTGTACGCGCTTCGTCAATAAGGATGCTGTCCACTTCGTCAACAATGGCGAAATTATGACCACGCTGCACCTTGTCATCAAGCGACCCGGCCATGTTGTCGCGCAAATAGTCGAAACCGAATTCGTTGTTAGTTCCGTACGTAATGTCGCATGCGTAGTCAATGCGCTTTTCTGCAGGAGACTCACGACGTCCGGGAATTACTAGTCCAACGTTGAGTCCCATGAACTGATGAATGCGTCCCATCCATTCAGCGTGGAACCGCGCCAAGTAATCGTTGACCGTGATGACATGCACCCCGTCGCCTGACAAGCCATTGAGATACGCAGGCAAAGTAGACACAAGAGTCTTTCCTTCACCGGTCTTCATTTCCGCGACCCATCCGAAGTGAAGCGCGGCTCCACCCATCAACTGCACATCGAAATGGCGTTGACCAATGACGCGACTAGATGCCTCACGTACCACGGCAAACGATTCAACAAGAAGGTCTTCTAGCGACTCGCCGCGATCAAGACGTGATCTGAATTCACCAGTTTTTGCTTGGAGAGCCGAATCAGACAATGCAGCCATTTCCGATTCAAGAGCATTGATGTCGGGAACGAGACCTTGGAGGGCTTTTACTCGCTTGCCGTCGCCGGCTCGAAGGACGCGGTCGAGAACTTTCATGCAGTTTCCAATCCTACCTGCGCCCATTGCCAGAGCCAGTTCGCCAAACAGCCCGGAACCCAGCAATACTTGACACCCATATGGCCTCCCGAGCAGTTGACACAGTAATTTTTGACCTCGGAGGGGTGATTATGCGCAATGGCGGACCTCGCGACTTTACGAGGCGCTACCCCAACCATGACCCAGCCGTCGTGGCCGAAATAGTGATGGGCCCCCATCACCTCGATACGGACCATCAGTGGCACCGTGTAGAGCGTGGCGAGATCACGTTTGATGAGTGCCGCGCTATTACTAAACAGAAACTGGACGACGCAGGTATTGTCGCGACCGAGCCTGCAAACGCCCCTGCATCGAATGCCAATCCATTCAACTTTCAACTCAACGACGAAATGGTCACATTCATTCATGACCTGAAATCGGCTGGAATACCGATTGGAATTCTGACGAACAACGTCAAGGAATTTCGGCCGATGTGGTGGCCACTCATGGACTACGCAAACATCTTTGACACCATTGTTGATAGCCACGAGGTGCAGATTCGTAAACCAAACCCTGCGATTTATGAACTCACCATGTCCCGACTGAACGCCACGCCAACTCGAACTGCATTCCTTGATGACCTCCTCGCAAACGTCCATGCCGCCAACGCTCTTGGCATGCACGGCGTTCATGTCGAAGAAGACTCATCCGGAGCAATCGCTGCAGCCCGTGGGCTCACCGGCCTTTTGTAGTCACACTGTGCGCGATGGCGCAACACAAACAACAGACTGCGCCCCGACTTCAACAAGCGCCTGCGTTGCAGCCCAAAACGTGGCACCAGTAGTGACGACATCATCAATGACCAAGACATTGCTCCGAGGTCTTAATGGTCGTGCAACAAACTCTGGCGATATCAATCGTTCGTCACGATCTAACCCTGTTTGAGAAACCGTGTTGACACGCCTCAAAAGCCGTTTCGTTGGTAACGCCAGCAGAACTCCGACATGACGAGCAATCAGTTCTGCATGGTCCATGCCTCGCTCATGCTGATGTCTTGAAGTCGTGGGAGCCCATGTCACAACATCACAGGTGAAACCATCCCAAGTAATCGCGTCCACAACTATCTCTGCCAACACACGCGCATTCGAACGTTTCTTTCCGTATTTCAGCCCGAGCACAAGTTCTCTCGTATGGCCTTCATGTGGTTCAACGCCCAGTATGAGTACAGGAATCAATGCTCCGGTGTTTGATCGCACAGCTTCAGTACGGTGTAGTTCTATGGCTCAAGCTCCTCTTCGACCAATGCGCGAACAGTTCACTGAGCGCCTAATCAGATGTGTGGCAGGGCTTGCATGCTTTGGAACCGGAATCGCATTCTTCGTGCGCTCAGAACTGGGTGTTCCCCCATGGGATGTGTTTCACCAAGGAATCTCGTCTCGCACGGACCTCGCCCTTGGCACGGTCTTGATCATTGTTGCATTTTCTGTGCTGTTGTTATGGATTCCACTTCGCCTTCGTCCGGGTCTTGGAACATTGCTCAACGCAGTAGAAATTGGGCTGGTCGAGAACATCGCTCAGGACCTAATTCCCCAGACCGACAACATGGTCATTCGTATTGCATTCATGGTGACGGGACTCTGCATTATTGCCGCCGGATCTGGCTTGTATATCGGCGCCGAGTTTGGGTCAGGCCCGCGTGACGGCCTGATGCTCGGGCTCAACAAACGCTTTGGTATCAGTGTTCGCCTCGCTCGCACCTTGATTGAAATCACCGTGATGATTATCGGAATATTTCTGGGCGGACGCATCGGCATCGGTACATTTGCATTTGCACTCGGCATCGGACCAATGGTGCAAGTCACACTTCGACTATTCAAGATGTCACGAAGTTCTCTTGATGCTGTGGTGGGCGAAGCAACCGAGCAATAGGGCAACAAAAAAGGCCCCAGGCAAAACACCCGAGGCCTTTTCAGTGCGTCTAATTAGTAACGGTAACTCTCAGCCTTGAATGGGCCTGAAGGGTTCATGTCCATGTACTCAGCTTGCTCGTCAGTGAGTTGAGTAAGCGTCACTCCCAGTGCATCGAGATGCGCGAACGCAACTTTTTCATCGAGATGCTTTGGCAACACGTACACACCAAGTGGGTATGCCTTCAAGTTGGTGAACAACTCAATCTGGGCAAGAACTTGGTTGGTGAATGAACAACTCATCACGAATGATGGGTGCCCAGTTGCGCAACCGAGGTTGACAAGCCGGCCTTCAGCCAACACGATCACTGCGTGACCGTCTGGGAATGTCCACAAGTCAGTTCCGGCCTTCAATTCATCACGAGTGGCGCCGCTACGAGCAAGGCCAGCCATATCAATTTCATTGTCGAAGTGGCCAATGTTGCACACGATTGCGTTGTGCTTCATTCCAGCCATGTGCTCGGCAGTGATGATTGCTTCGTTGCCGGTTGCCGTAACGAAAATGTCTGCTTCAGCCAGAGCTGACTCGGTGGTGTTGACTTCATAGCCTTCCATCGCTGCCTGCAAGGCGTTGATGGGGTCAATTTCAGTCACGATGACGCGAGCACCTTGGCCGCGAAGGCTTTGCGCACAACCCTTACCAACATCGCCAAAGCCGCATACAACTGCGAGCTTTCCGGCGATCATGACGTCAGTTGCACGGTTGATTGCATCGATGAGTGAGTGGCGGCAACCGTAAAGATTGTCAAACTTGCTCTTGGTCACACTGTCGTTCACGTTGATTGCAGGAAATAGAAGTTCCTTGTTGTCAAACATCTTGTACAGGCGCTTAACACCTGTTGTGGTTTCTTCTGTAACACCCTTGATAGACGCTGCCATCTGGGTCCACTTCGCAGGATCAGTTTTAAGTGTGCGCTGCAAAAGTCCGAGAATGAGTGCGAGTTCTGGGTTTGATGCCGATGTTGGATCCGGCACCGCGCCAGCCTTTTCAAATTCGACACCCTTATGAATAAGAAGTGTTGCGTCGCCGCCATCATCAAGAATCATGTTCGGCAAATTGCCATCTGGCCATGTCATCATCTGCTCGGTGCACCACCAATATTCCTCAAGGGTCTCACCCTTCCAAGCGAATACAGGAACACCTTGTGGATCTTTTTCAGTTCCATGTGGACCGACTGCAACAGCTGCTGCTGCATGGTCTTGTGTGGAGAAAATATTGCAGCTTGCCCAACGCACTTCTGCACCAAGCTCAACAAGCGTCTCAATGAGAACTGCTGTCTGAATGGTCATGTGCAATGAACCAGAGATGCGAGCACCCTTCAATGGCTTTGATGGGCCGTACTGTTTGCGCATCCAACGAAGTCCTGGCATTTCGTGTTCTGCAAGATGGATTTCTTTGCGACCAAATGGCGCAAGGCTGAGGTCAGCGACGCGATAATCACGACGATCGGCGAGAGAGGACATAGTGGCTCCTTAAATGAGTTACATAATGAATCGAGGCTGGGGCCAACTGGCACCGCTCTGATCAGCCCGATTACGGCTTCAGTGTATCTACATCAGTGAGTAAAGGTGGGCTTTATGCCCTCAGTAGCAATGCGTGACTCAAGTCGTGCATGCTCTGCATCTGTCAGCCGAGTGGATTCTTCAATCAGCATGACCGGTATGCCATCAATAACTGCATATGAACGCTTCAGTCGTGGATTGAAAAGAATGTTCTCTGACTCGATGTAAAACAATGGCCCCTTGTCTTCTGGGCAAGCAAGGATGTCGAGTAGGGCGCGGTCAAGAGTCATGGATTCATTCTTTCATTGTCAGACAGAAGTCACAAGTGACAGTACTTCGACCACGTGATCGTCGCATTCTGCTCTAGTTGTGGCCTCTAGGTTGAGGCGAAGCAAAGGCTCAGTGTTTGATGGGCGAAGGTTGAACCACCAATCACCACAATTAACTGTGAGACCATCAACCCAATCTTGCGCATGATCTTTATAGGCATCTGCAACTGCAGACATAACAACTTGTGCATCAGAAACGCTGGTGTTGATCTCGCCACTTGCTTCATATCGCTCGAATGGTTGACGTAATTGTGACAGAGGAATTTTGGCGCGTGATAATTCTTGCAACATAAACATGGTGGCGATTATGCCCGAGTCTGCTCGGTAGTTATCAAGGAAGTAGTAATGAGCCGAGTGCTCACCACCAAACACGGCGCCAGTTTCTGCCATGATTTGTTTGATGTTGCTATGGCCGACTTGAGTTCGCACGGGCACTCCGCCGCTTTCGCGAATGACTTCAGCGACAGAGCGTGAGCAAATGAGGTTGTGCAACACGGTGGCACCTGGGTTATTGCGCAAGACAGCCGCAGCAAGAATTGCAGTGGTGGTAGAGCCAGACAACCCTCTGCCCTTTTCATCCACCACGAACACTCGGTCTGCATCGCCATCGAAAGCAAGGCCGATATCGAAACCACCGCTAGTGACGCGAGCCTGGAGATCTCGTTGGTTTGCTGGCTGGATGGGATCAGCTGGATGATTCGGGAAACTGCCATCAAGTTCCGGGTACATCACTTCTAGCTGCATCATGGGAAGACGATCAAAAACAACGGGGACAATAAGCCCACCCATGCCATTGGCAGTGTCTGCAACAACTTTCATCGGCACAAGCGCGTTGACATCAATGAATGACACCACGTGATCGGCAAACTCGTCAAGCATGTTGCGTGTTGACACTGTTCCGCGAACTGCCACTGCACCAGGGCCAGAACCCGTAAGCACTGATTTTGCAACATCGCGAATTGTTGCAAGACCGGTATCGATTCCAACAGGTCGTGCACCAGACAAACAGAATTTGATTCCGTTGTATTCAGCCGGATTATGTGAAGCCGTAAACATTGCTCCGGGTGCATCAAGTTTGCCCGCCGCAAAATACACAAGGTCCGTACTGGCTAATCCAAGATCAAGCACATTGATGCCTCGTGAGGTCACCCCGCCAGCAAATGAAGCCGCAAGAGACTCCCCTGTTACTCGCATGTCGCGCGCAACAATTACCATCGGTGCGTTGACGAAATCCGCAAATGCAACTCCGAGCGCAAACGCCACTTCATCGTTCATTTCATTCGGAGTAGTGCCTCGAATGTCGTACGCCTTGACGATGCGGTCAAGGACTGAAGGGTCTGTTTTCATCAATCAGTGAGACTATCGGCGGATAGTTCTTCATTAGATTCAGGCACAATTTCGCTGTCATTGCGGGCTGGCATCGCCACACCGTAACGAAACCGTCTACGGAAGAGGAACACGGCCATCACAATTCCAAACAATGTAATGGCGTAGGAAGAACGATCCAGTTGTGACGGTTCGTATGACAATGTCACATTCTTTTCTGTCGGTACAACGACCATCATGTTCGGTGCTGCGCGATACACACGCGATGCGCCGCGAACTTGCCAGTTGGGAAAGTAACTGACTTTTACAAGAACTGGAGCGCCAATGCGATCGACAGTGAAGGACAGAGACTCTTGTTTGATTTTCACATCTGAAACCACAACAGGTTCAATCGAAACAGCCGAAATTTTGGAACCCTCTGCAGGCAACACGATGTCGACTTCGCGACCAGGCCCGCCTTCCACACCAACACTGCGCGTTGCATCTACAACAGCATCAATACGCTGCCATTCCTTTGGGCCGTGATCTACCGGCAATGCAGCCCACTCGTTCGTGTGTTGGAAATATGAGGTACCAATTTCCAGCCAACGTTCGCGCCTGTCGCCTGGCCGTTCATTCACCACAACTGGTTGTACCGACAAGGGTTCAACAATCGTTGTGTCAGCAATTTCATACAAATGCCACGGTCCCGATGTACCGACTTTTGCTAAGTCGGCTTGTTCGTCGGCTCGTGCAATAGCTTCCGCTGTATATGCCATGTAATAACGAATACCCATCATGCGCATATAGGCAACACCTTTGACAGCGTCGTTGTTGTCATATCGCAATTCACGAACCGGATTACTGCTCTGTTTCGACAATGCCGCTGCCGAAATGAAGTGATACGGAGTCGAACCAGCAGCTTCAAAGAACAGCCCTTCCATAGAGCCGATGCAACCATCAGTCCAATAGGGCAACAACATCAATGCCATCGTGGTTCCGTATTTATTGAGATCACCACTGTTTTCCCACAGCGCATGACCGCAACCATGTGCGGGGTCTTCTCCAAGTTTCTTCATTGCTTGAACAACACCGTTGTATTCATTGAAAGTTGTCTTGCCTTCGTAGCCTTCGAAGTTCCAACGAGACCAACCATCTGAAAAAGCCCGGTGAGCGGGAAACGACACGGGGCCCCAACCGTACGAAGTACCAGTGGCATTCGATTGCAAAGTTGCGAATGGCAAACTCTGATAGCGCACACCGAGCACGACCAGACAAAATGTTGCTACAAGCCACAACAATGACGTTGAAGTATTCGTGGTGTGCGCGGATGGAATCTGCAATGGGTTGCGCTGTATAGCGATTGTGCGACGAATAAAGAGGCAGGCTTCGTATGCACCGATTGCGGCCAACATGTAACGCAGCAAATATAGGAAGGGCAAGATGCGCGGGTTCCAAAGTAGCCCGATTACTGGCAGACCACCTTGAGCAACTTTTACGCCAATCATTAAGACGACGATGTACACACCCATCCATATGCCAAGGAACCGTCGTCGATATATCGAACCAACAAAACCGATGATTGCAAGCGTCATCAACATGATGTCGAGCGTTGTACTCAAGGGAAAGTACATGTCCCACATGGTCTTAAAAGATCCACCGCCTGGCTCTGAGCCGTACTTCATGTCGCTCATGAACGCATGTCCGCCTAGAAACGGAACCACCCAGAATGCAGAGAGACAGACAGCACAACCCAAGGTTGTGATACCAAACTTCAAGCGTTGCCGGTCAAGGCGCATGAGCAGCATCAACACAGCCCCGCCGAAGACAAACAACAGCACGATGCCGTGGCTGAGTGCTGACAATGCAATAAACAATGCTGCCCAACCGCGGTGCTTGCCATCGTCAAGACCGCGCGCAAAAAACCCAAGACCCAAAATGGCAAAGGCCAATGCAATGGAGTGCGAGAACTCCCCCGCCATTGTGGAAGCGATGTTGCCACCATAAATAGTGAAGCTCTCATCAAAGAGAAACATGGTGGCGCCAATAACCATTAATTCAGGCAATGGATACAGCAGTTTGCTGACACGCCCCATGATGTACACACATGCAGGAAATGCGACGAGACCAGCCGCAACAATGATTTTGAAGGCAATTCCGTACGGCAACACAACGTCCAACGCCACGATGGCTAGTGCTGGCACCACCATGTAAAAGCGATACACGGGCAAACCGGCATACCAGTCCATGCTCCAACCTGTTAATCGCCAGTGGGGCAACAGCACATCACGCAGGTAGGCAGGACCCCAAACATGTGCGCCCATATCGCCACCCGTTGGTGTGTTGTTGCGCAAAATCAAATCAGGATGAAGGACTGACAACACCATCAACGTTGCACCAAGCAACACTGCAGTGGTACTCATTGACTTAAGTGTGGCGGTCCATTCCTGTGAGCGAACCGAAGGTCCAGTCGATTCTTGCTGAATGTCGGAGTTGTTGATTTCGGTATTCATAATTCTTTACAGAAGCACGACAAGCGCAAGCCCGGTTGCGTTGAAGGCCATATGGGTGACAATGGACGTACCTATTGTGCCAGTTGAGTGACGAGCCCACCCAAGCACCAATGCGAAGGCAAATAACCCTGGAAATTCCACCGGTTGCATGTGAATTGCTGCAAACAAAGCCGCCGTGACCAAAATGCCTGTCGCACGGCCCCACGAAGCGACCAAACCAGGCTGAAGCACGCCGCGATACACAATTTCTTCCACGATGGGCGCGCCAACAATAACTACAAATGCAAGCAGGACGACCCATCCCCCGCGCGCTCCGTCAACAAGCTCAGATGCACGCTTTGACACCTCATCAAAAGAGAAGGCGTCTGGGAACAAGCGCGTCAACGGCCAGTTCACCACGTTCACCAAAACAAGTTGGCTCGCGATTCCCAATGGAATACCAACGGCAACATCACGTCGCCCGAATGTGGCACCTATTGTTACGCGAAAGTTTTTCCATGTCACTTGCAGGAACTGTGTCGTGGCAAATAGATACACGATCCACATTGCGGTTGCACTGAGTGCCACATCAAGGGTGGACATGTCATTGTTAGAAGAGTCACTGTTCCCTGTCAATACCAAGACAAGAAGTGATGCGAAGTTTGCTACAACAAACGCGACGAGCCAGAACAGCAGTACCTGGCTTGCTCGTGATTGACGCGATGCCGTCTGATCCAAGATGATTACCCGGCGAGGCGGCCAGGGCTGTACACATGAACGCGTTGACGGCGATCTTCTAAGTGCCATCCGGAGGGAGCTGTCAGTCGATTCGCATGCTGAACACATAAGTCATATGAATGTGGGTCACGCTCTGGGCTGAGGTCATCAAGCCAGACCGAGGATCTCGCATACTGATACGTCAGCGTGACTGTGGCGAAATGCACACAGCCTTGTCGGGTGCATTGCCTGGCCATAAACAAACGGTAGTCACCGTGTGCCACAAAATGGGCGATGCCGCTCGTACGGGGGGCTCGCGGCACCCGTAGCATGAACAGATGAGCGATCTTCCACCGCCCCCTCCACCATCACGCAACCCACAAGGTCGCAACCCTATGAAGGGCCTGCGCAATGTAAAGCCAGGTGCTGACGGCAAGCCCCCTATGCCCAAATGGGCCATCTGGGCCATCGTGGCAGCGGTAGTTGTCCTTGCTTTCGGTAGTCAATTTTTTGCCACTCCTACTGGCGACAAACTCACGTACACAGAGTTCCTCGTACAAGTAAAAAACGGCGATGTAAAACAAGTTGTCATCAACAACTCTTCAAACATTATTTCGGGCACTCTTCAGTCGGGTACAAAGTTCACCACAACTGGATCAGTGAACCTCAGTGACGCCGATGAACAATTGTTAAAGCAAATGGGAGTCGACTACTCGTTTAAGACTCCTCAAGCCAACTTCTTCACCAGTTTGTTACCCATTATTCTTCCGTTTGCTTTTGTCATCGCATTTTTCGTATGGATGCAACGTCGCGCCATGGGTCAAGCCGGCAGCATCATGTCTGTTGGTAAGAGCAAGGCCAAGGCCTACCAAGCAGACAAGCCATCAACCACGTTTTCCGACATCGCCGGATACGACGGTGTAAAACTGGAAATTAAAGAAGTTGTTGACTTTTTGCGCAAGCCAGAACGTTTCAAGGAAATCGGAGCACGTGTTCCAAAAGGCATCTTGCTTGTTGGCCCTCCAGGAACAGGCAAGACACTCTTTGCTCGCGCCGTTGCCGGTGAAGCAGGAGTCGGATTTCTCTCCGTCACAGGCTCTGACTTTATGGAGATGTTTGTTGGTGTCGGTGCGAGCCGTGTTCGTGACCTCTTTGCACAAGCAAAAAAACTCGGCAAGGCAATTATTTTCATTGATGAAATAGATTCCATCGGACGTAAGCGTGGAGCAGGACTTGGTGGCGGTCACGACGAACGCGAACAAACACTGAACCAATTGTTGTCAGAGATGGACGGCTTTGAAGCAACCGAAGGCATTGTGATTCTTGCGGCAACAAACCGCCCCGATGTTCTCGATACTGCACTTCTTCGTCCCGGACGTTTCGACCGACAGATTATTGTCCCTCTTCCTGAATATGAAGAGCGCCTTGCCATCTTGAAGGTTCACTCACGCGACAAGCGCATGGGACCAGACGTCGACCTCGAGACAATGGCCCGTGCCACACCCGGAATGAGCGGTGCTGATCTTGCAAACCTTGTAAACGAATCAGCCCTCTTTGCTGTTCGTCGTGAGTCGCTTGCTATTGAACGCCTCGACTTCGAGAATGCACGCGACCGTGTTGTCATGGGTGCGCGCCGCGAATCATTGGTGTTAAACCCTGAAGAAAAGCGCGCCACTGCGTACCACGAAGGCGGGCATGCAGTATTGGCAGTAGTGCTTCCACACTCTGATCCATTACATAAAGTCACCATTCTTCCTCGCGGAATGGCACTCGGCGTCACATGGACTTTGCCGGAAGAACGCCATACGTACTCGCGCGAGTTCTTTGAAGACCTGATCTGCAAAGCAATGGGTGGACGTGTTGCTGAGAAGATTATTTTTGGTCACCTCAACAGTGGCGCTGCTAACGACCTTGAACAAGCAACCGGAATTGCGCGCCGTATGGTGCGCGAATGGGGTATGTCAGACAAGATCGGCCCAATGGCATGGACCGGAAATCAACAAGTGTTCTTGGGTGAAGATCTCATGACAAGTGGTCGCGAATACAGCGACTCAACGGCCCAGCTTGTCGACGATGAAATTTCTCGCATCTTGCTCGAGCAAGAAACTCGCGCGCATGAAGTATTGATGCGTCATCGCCGTGGACTTGAATTGGTTGCTGAAGCACTGCTTATTGAAGAAACTATCGACGGACCAACCGTTGGTCGTCTGGTGCAACAAGGACTTGACGCACCAGCAACAAGCGACGTAGAGGCTTAGTTGCTTTTTCCCTGACATGAGTCGGGCGAACTGCCTGGTTCACGACATTCTGCTACTGCTGCCCATAAGTCTTGTGCTTTGACGGGCCCCAAAAACCCGGCTTTCACAACCCCCACAGCATCTGCAACCACCAATGTTGGAACGGCTTCGATCTTGTAGCGAGCATGCATCTGTGGATCAGTGGTGTAGTCCACTCGAACCACTGCGACATCATGTGACGACAAGACTTCAGCTTTCGAAGCGACATCATTGCACGTATTGCATGTGGCTGACGTAAAGACCACAACCAACCATGGCGCTTCTGGCGACGCAAAATCGTTTCGATCGAGTTGCACTGGTAATTCAAAACCGCCCTGTGTCGGAGCATCATTCCGACGACGACGAAGGAACCACGACACCACAAGAGCAATAATCATTGCGCCCGCAACCGTGAGAATTCGTACCATTACCGAGACCTTATGGGAAGTGCTCCCACTATTCCGAAACCAACTAGTCCATGTCCTCGAGTAGTACGTCGTTGCACAACGACAGGGACTGTTGCAGTAATTGTTACTTCCCCGTCTTTCACATCTGCTGGCACGTCAATACTGATCACCGATGCTGCACCAAGTGCCACATCAACAAGCAGAGGCAATTCCACCTCGCCACCAGGACCACTCGCCGACACCGTAAACGTTCCGTCCATTCCCGTTGTGTTCACAACTGACAAAGCGTTTCGTGCACCATTAGACAATCCACTTGGAATTCGCCATTTCTGTGACAGCAAGCCGGCAGGAATTCCATTTGTGATGGCCGTAAATGAACTTCCACCAACTCTTTGACTCAGTACATGTTCCACCACCACCGGAACATTGTTCACAGCCGACACCACCATCGCGTGGTCTCCTTTAGGTAAATCTGCAAGAGCATCGGTATTGATTGCAACAATCCCACCAGCTGGGATATCAATGGCCGTTGATGGTGCTGCAGCTGTGGAGGTTTGGTCAATCCCAAGTCCATTGGTAATTCCCGCCCCGAAGAACGAAACGTTTACTTGGGCAGGGGAATCTGACGGGTTAAACACCATCAACAATTCAGAAACCAGTGCACCCGTACGACCAGACGTAAACCACCAGTCACGCAAAGCCATGGGAGTACCCACAGTGGTGGAGTAGCCGAGTCGTCCTGCACCCAAATAATGCTGAATACGTGATGCAATTATTTGACCCGTTGATGTCTTGACTTCAACTGCTATTCGCGCTTCGTTTTGAGCTCCGGCATCGGCCAACGAAATACTGCGGGATGAACGCGCATCTAAAATAATTCCCTGTAGTGACGCAGGAGTTCTACGACCATTTGTCGTCGTGTACGACACATTTACTACGGCACTTTCAGGAAATGGATTCGTCAGCACTAACCGTTGCGTTGAACCTTCTGCGGTGAATCCGTCTGCGAAATACCATGTGCTCGATGTTTGTGAAACACATTGAGATGTCACATCACCAGCTGCATAAATAAGTTCCTGCTCCACCGAACCAAACGACCCAATAATTTCTACGACAGGAACAACAACGCCGACCGTTCGCCCACGAAGGACATCTACTTCTTTTCGAGAGCGCGCGGTCACAGTAATTGTTTCTGCATCTGCTGGTGAATTGCTAAAAAAATTAACTGTGGCAGTCAAGTCACTGTCACTTGGATTAACAATGACAACAGATGCACTGCTGATTCCGTCGCCCGCAGCTGCGCCAGGACAGAACCATGATGTACTTATTCGAGTTCCATCAGATGCCTGAGGGAACCCAGCAAATTCAACGATGGCAGATGATGCACCCACCGATTGTTTTCCAGAATGACGATCTACAACAACAACCACTGCGCTGACCCCACAGAGAAGCACAAACGCAACAACACGACGTAACAACTTCACAACGATTCCTCGCTCACGAATCTCATAACCGGAGCATCAGTCACTGTCGATACCGAAGAACTTCTATGAGACTTTCGGCGTGGTCGTACAAGCGCGAAAAAAGCCACTACACACCATGCTGCAAACTGCAGTAACACTGCAAGAGAATGAACGCGGCTCGACTCAAATGCCAGTCGGATGTTTCCGGCATTTGGAACGTCATAAGCATTTGTTAGGCCAAAAGCAGGGCGTGCCTCAATTTTGGTGCTACCTAATATCAGCTTCCAGTGGGTACTGAATGGAACTGCAAGGTGAACCGTGCCTGGCTCCACATCTGCCTCAATCGCACCTTCTGGTCGAGTCTGAGTCGGAAGCGGAGTTGCACCTGAAATATCTATGGCGATCATTGAAGTCGCACCAGCAAGTTGACTACTGGCAGCTCCAGATGCAGTCAACATTGACCGCACGGGCACCCACGATGCATTTTCGAAAATCACAAGATCAGGCGAGGCATAGAGGCGACGCAAGTCGAGTTGTCGCGACAATGAATCAATAAGTCCACGTGGCGCGGCAATTGGATTGCTGCGCGTCGATTGTCCTCCATCGATGATAGGAACAACAATGAATCGAACAGATAATGGTGCAAGCAAACGACCCGCACGAGTTGTTTGACCACGCACAATTCCGTACAAAGCTGCAACAGCATTGTCACGAGCGCGTGTTGGTGGGGTTTCCCACAGTTCTTCCAAGGTGGGTGCTCCGCTATTCACGACCGAATATGAAATACCCCAACCAAAATTCAACGGAGCTCCCGGCAAAACACGGGTGTCTCCAATGAACATGGTGCGGTATTCGCCTGATGACTGCGCATCGGGCAATTGGGCCAAGAGTTGAGGTAACGCAAGTGACGGTTGATTCCAACTCCCATTCAATGCATTAATTGAAACTGGCACAAGTCCAACCGCAAAGGCAAGAGCAACTACCGCACTGATTGGTTGACGCCATCCAAACCTCGCACGGCGCAAATCAACAACGAGGGCCGCACCCATTGCGCCAGCACAAATTGCAATTCCAAAAGCGACAGGCACAAGCAAAATTGCAGGTTCGGGAAGATGTACTGGCAGCAACGCAGAATCATCAAGCATTGCAACAGCGAGACCGAATGCAACGAGGCTTGCGCCACGCAATACCCAACCAGAGCGAACTCCGTGCACCAGCAACACTGCTCCAATAACAACTGCGTACAACGTGACGGTGACTGATGACAATACAAATCCACCCACATTGAATGTTGCTAACCCGATGAGACCAATGTTGCGGCCAGATTCAACGGGCGCCCCGGTGATTGCTTCCCACCATCCAGAACGAATGTACGTACCAGCCCACGGAAGGTTGAGAACGACGCCAATCACGACAACTGCAGCAGTAACAACTACCCAACGCACCGCCCATTTAACTTTCGTGCCGTGCACCACACTGACCACGGTAAAAATAATTGCAACTAATGGAACAATTACAACCACTGATGGTTCGAAAGCGATAACTGTCCCCATCAACAACACAAGACATGCAAACCATTTGCGCCATAGTGCAGTTGGCGCGACTGCCATTACTTCTTCTGACAATTCATCGTCAAGGTCTGCGTGACCCACCAACATGCGTGACAAGTGCACCATCCACGGCAATGTGGCATACAGCAACAGGGCTCCCCATCGTCCAGATGAAATGGCTGCATACGGCAATGGCACGGCGGCGTAGGCAGCAGTAGCTGCGATGCGGGCTGCACGTGTACCTAAGACCGACGCAAAACGCCACACACCAAGCCATCCGACCAGTGGCATCAGTGCGACAAGAAGGGTGTGCAGGAGTCCCATATTTCCCAGCGTGGTCAATGCACTGGCCGCGAGTATTGCAATGCCCGTTGGCACAGCAGAAACCTGACCGAAGCCAGCCCCCCACCAACCAGAGGTATAGGAACGCACTAGTTCACTGGCAGATGCCGTGATTGGGGCCATTTGGCCTACAGGCACAACCCCGTTCATAAACAAGGCACGAGAACCGACAAGAAAAATAGTTGCGAGAATTCCCCATAACCAATACGCACTACGGGCAGTTGCTTCAGGAATTTGATCTGCTGAATGTGCCTGGGCTCTGCCGGCTACCGCCGCACGACGACGCAAAAAATTTGCAACATACGCATTCCCTGGAAGTTGCAATGCACGCACCTCGTCGCCAGACACTTGGCGATGTTCTGAAATGGCATCACGACGCTCACGAATACCTACAACGCCGAACGGCAAGAGCAATAATCCACGCATCTCATCAACAGCTCTACGGACACGACCAGTTGCCACCAGAATAAAGAACCTCGACAGCGTCAAGACAAACATCTGTACCAAAGTGGCGAGCAACTGTGTTGCAGAAGTTAATGAGGCAACCGTTCTGACACGAACTATTTCGTTTTCAAGAAAATGGTCCACATCGTCTGGATTGTTGACTGATTGAGATGAGTTCTCGCGATGGCGACCTACCGCACTTGGCACCACTATGACTCGAGCAGCTGTTGAATGAAGCCTCCAACAGAAATCAAGATCCACTCCTGCGACCGGAAGGTCGGGGTTGTATCCCTTAATCGTGGCAAAGAGATCAGCTCGCACCATGATGCAAGCAGACGAGACAACAAATACGTCTTGCACTGCGTCGTGCTGTTCTTGGTCTAGTTCGCCGTCATCTGCAATAGGCAAACTATTTCCGAATCGGTCCACTGCTATGCCAACACTTTGAATCATGCGGGGGTCATCCCAATACACAAGCTTCGGGCCAACAGCGCCAGCATTTGATCGGTACAACTCTTCGACAAGGCAGCTGATTGCATCCGCCGCGAGCGCGACATCATCATGAAGAAAACAGAACAATCCACTATTGCCATCCACAAGATTGAGGACCGAGTTGCATGCAGCACCAAATCCGGGGTTTCCACCGAGAAAACGCACAACCGCAGAGGGCAAATTGGTGGCAACCACATCGAGAATCTCACGTGAGATGGGGTCGTCTTCTGCCCCCGTTACAAGGACGAGGCTTTGTAGGGCGTTGTAATTCTGGCCAGCAAGACCCTGAAGGGACTCTGCCAACCATTCGCCCCTCTCATGTACGACCATGACGGCCACCACTGGGGGTAAAGAAGAAACAACCTGAGGCTCTGTCACGCCGTAGCGAGGCTAGTGCCACTAGTGCTAACCCCATGGGCAGCAGGGTCAGGCTCCCCTGATTTCCCTTCGCCACCCGAGTGTGCAAGATGCTTGCAAAAGTAAGCACTAGTGGGTACTCTTGGTGTATGAGCAAAATTTCGTTCCCTCACATCACACTTCCTCACGTCACCATTCCTGGTCTTGACCGCCTTCCCAAAGTTGACCTATCAAAGATCACTATTCCTTCATTGCACTCAATTGACCTCACGTCGCTTGATATCTCACGCCTGAACCCATCTGCAGTTCTTCAGAACCCTGTGGTGAAACAAGCAACCGAGATTGGCTACACCGCAGTTGGATTCGCAGTTCTCGGATTCCAAAAACTGCAAGTGCGCCGCGTTGAGTTGTTCGACGCTATGAAGGCACGCAATAACACTGCTCAATAAAGCCACATAGCGCCATAGGGCACACCACTCTCACTGCAACTAACCTTGACCTCGTGTCAGATGGAGAAGCAGCAGAGAAGACTTCACGTGTTCCACTGCCGGAAGGCACGATTCCTGTTGGCATCGGATTATTTATCTCTGGCTTCACATCGTATGCATTCTTCAAAGTTGGCCAGCTTGCGCTTGGTAAGGAAGATTTCAAACCAATCGTTGCATTGTGGTTCACTACCTTTGCTTTGGTCCCCGGGTTTTTCATGCCAGTGGAACAAGAAATTGGTCGCGCACTTGCACATCGTCGCGCATTAGGTCAAGGCGGTCGTCCAGTTGTGCAGCGCATGTTGCCGTTGACACTAGGGCTTGCAACAATTCTCATCATTGGAGTCGCTGCATCCTCTTCGTGGCTCACGTCTGACATGTTCGACGGACATTGGGTTGTCACACTTTCTCTCGTCTTGACTATCTGTTTTTATGCGCCAATGCATATGGCGCGAGGCATTGCATCAGGTTCTGGTCGATTCGGCGCGTACGGCACAGTAATGGCAGTAGATGGCCTCGTTCGTATCACGGCCTGCGTATTGCTGTGGCAGTTCGGCGTGACGAACGTCGGCGCATACGCACTATCAGTAGCGGTATCGCCCATCATTGCCGCAGGAGTCGTATTCGCTCGTGGGGAAACAAAAACCGATGACGGCCCGCCAGCGACGTATGCCGAAATTACGCCAAATCTTGGTTGGCTGTTATTGGGCACCATCATGGCTGCGGCGTTAGTCAATGCTGGCCCACTTGGAGTTGATTTCCTAGCTAATGCAAGCGATGCCGAGAAGGTAACAGCGTTCGGTAACGGAGTGTTGCTATCGCGCGTTCCGCTGTTCTTGTTTCAAGCAGTGCAAGCTGCACTTCTGCCACGGCTTGCACGTCTTGCAGCCAAAGGCGACCTTGCGGAATTTCGTGAAGGGTTTTCGTTACTGCTCAAAGTTGTTACTGCAGTTGCCGTACTCGGCACGGTGGGTTCATTTCTACTAGGGCCACCAATTCTGAAGATGGTGTACGACGGAGGACTTGATCGGCGCACTCTGACATTGCTTGCACTTGCGAGTGGTTTGTACATGCTCGCTCTGGCCGTGTCACAAGGTGTTATTGCGCTGCAAGGTCACAAATATGTTGCAGCTGGCTGGTTGTCGGCAATGATCGGCTTTCTTGTCGTCACTACTGTTGCATCTGACGACTTGTTCTTGCGCGTTGAACTAGGTCTTGTTGCCGGCTCAACGGTTGCGCTCGCAGTATTTACCTATGCGTTTCGGGCACGCATGAATGCTGGTGCAATACCTGATTCTGAATCAATGATTGACGGCGTGCTCGATTTCCCTCTAGAGGGATAACGCTCTACTTACGAAGGCGGGCGGTTTCGATTTCCATATCGTTCTTCACCATCATCTTCACGAGTGATGGGAAATCAACTTCAGGAACCCAACCCAACTTGTCACGAGTCTTGGTGGGGTCACCAATAAGCAAGTCAACTTCTGCTGGGCGAAAGAAACGAGGGTCTTGTCGCACGTAATTGTGCCAATCATCAAGGCCGACTTCTTCAAACGCCAGGGTGAGGAATTCTTCAATGGAATGCGCCTCACCGGTTGCGACCACATAGTCGTCTGGTTCTGGCTGCTGCAACATCATCCACATAGCTCGCACGTAGTCGCCTGCGTAACCCCAGTCACGTTTTGCATCAAGGTTGCCCATGACCAATTCTTTTTCAACACCCAACTTGATACGAGCTGCGGTGTTTGAAATCTTTCGCGTAACGAACTCAAGTCCGCGACGAGGACCTTCGTGGTTGAACAAAATGCCCGAGCAGGCATAGATGCCGTAGCTTTCGCGATAGTTGATGGTGATGTCGTGGCCAAACACTTTTGCACAGCCGTATGGCGAGCGTGGGTGGAATGGCGTGAGTTCGGTTTGCGGTACTTCGCGAACTTTTCCGAACATCTCTGATGACGATGCTTGATAAAAGCGAATCTTGTTGTTCTGAGTGCCGCCGACCATGCGAATGGCTTCAAGCATGCGCAACACGCCAAGACCAGTGATATTCGACGTGTGTTCCGCCTGTCCAAATGAAATAGCAACGAACGAGATAGCACCAAGGTTGTATACCTCGTCTGGTTGCACGTATTCAAGGGCGTTCACCAGGCTGGTGAGATCAGCTAGATCTCCTGGTACCAGTTCGACATATGGGAACTCATCGCGAATCTGCAGAGCGCGAGGGTTGTTCTGTCCCTTGATCATGCCAAAGACTTGATAGCCCTTCGAATGGAGAAACTCAGCTAAGTGCTGGCCATCTTGGCCGGTGATACCGGTGATAAATGCGCGGGGCATGACTGGACCTCGTTGATCGATAATCGGACTTGACAACGGTACCACCGCAGCCCTTTTGTTCAGGTGAACCCTCTGCGACACAAAGCCCTACGCTTGTCTCATGATTATGGTGCTAGCTGGGGGCGTAGGCGCAGCCCGTTTTCTCTCAGGACTCATCCAAGTGGTCAATCCTGCAGATGTTGTGGCCGTAGTCAATACCGGCGATGACACCGAACTTCATGGATTATCTATCTCTCCCGATATCGACACCGTCATCTACACCTTGTCTGGGTCTATTGACCAAGATCGCGGGTGGGGCCTTCACAATGAGACATGGCGAGCCATGGAAGCGCTGGGACGTTTTGAAACTGTTCGCCCGGCCGGATCTGCTGCTGCACCACGTTGGTTCAACCTTGGCGATACAGATCTTGCGACACACTTTTATCGCACTGCTCGCGTTCGTGAAGGTGCAACACTTCAACAAATCACAGCAGAACTTCGCACAGCATTCGGATTGTCCGTCACCGTGGTGCCAATGTCAAACGATTCGGTACGGACAATTGTTCATCTTGCAGACGGCCCTGTCCCCTTTCAAGAATATTTTGTGCGCCTGCAGCACAATGTTCCAGTGACTCGCGTTGAATTTGTCGGAGCTGATTCGGCCACATTCATAGATCACTCACTTCTCACTGATGCAGACACGATTGTGATTGCACCATCAAACCCCATCGTGTCGATTGCCCCTATCCGCGCATTAACTGGTGTTGATGCGGCTCTTACTGCGCGTCGCGACAGCGTTGTTGCCATCTCACCCATCGTGGCTGGTGCAGCGCTAAAAGGCCCAGCGGACCGAATGCTGGTGGAACTTGGTCACGAACCAACGGTTGTTGGTGTTGCGCGCATCTACGCACCTATTTGCGGAACCCTAATCATTGATTCACAAGACGAACACCTAGCGTCGGCAGTTGAACGCGAAGGAATGCGCTGCATCACCACTGACACCATCATGTCGAAACCTGGTGTCGCTGCTTCACTCGCTCGCATTGCAATCAACACACCCTCGAATAAAGGAGACCACTAATGGCACGACTCATGGCATGGAGCGTTGAAGGAATCGGTGAAATAGTTCCTGGTCAACAACTTGGAGACATCATTGTCGAAGCCTGCTCGACAGAACCAAACGGCCCTCTGCGCGACAACGATGTGCTTATCGTGACGCAAAAGATTGTCTCTAAGGCTGAAGGGCGCTTAGTTCCTATCGACCCAGACGATCCGCTCTCACACAAGGTTCTTGTTGAACAAGAAGCTGTTCGCATTGTTCGTCGACGTGGCGACCTCATCATCACAGAGACCAAACATGGTTTCGTGTGTGCAAACAGCGGAATTGACTTATCAAACGTTGAACGCGGCTACGCAGCACTTCTTCCACTTGATAGTGATCGCTCTGCGCGACGCATCAGAGACATTGTGCGTGCACAGCTTGGCGTCACAGTGGGTGTCATCGTGAGTGACACCTTTGGTCGCCCATGGCGAAAAGGCCTCACCGACGTTGCTATTGGAGTTGCTGGCATTGCTGGCGTTGTTGACTTACGCGGCACCGAAGATGCGCTCGGCAGAGTGATGCACGTAACAGAAGTGTGTGTTGCAGACGAATTAGCAAGCACTGGCGAATTAGTCATGGGCAAGTCAAACGGCGTGCCAGTTGCTGTTATTCGCGGCGCTGACCCTTCATGGTTTCGCGATTCCTCACTAGACGAAATTGTTCGTCCGCCGAGTGAAGACCTGTTTCGTTAACGCAAAGTGGCGAGGCCGTCTTTCAACGATGTAAACGGCGACCACCCGAGTTGAATACGGGCACGCACCGGCGATAACGACAGACGAGCCAAATCATTGGGGCGTCCTGCACTAGTGCGGGGTACTGGCGACGCAGCACCAGCCATTACCGACCACAAGTCGGCAACGGATGTTGCAATTCCGGTTCCGACATTCACCACCAAGCCACCAGCTCGTTCAGTGGCGCGAGCGATTGCATCAACTGTGTCGTCGATATAAATAAAATCACGTGTTTGCTTTCCGTTGCCGTGAACAATCGGTGCCCGACCATTTGCCAACGCATCAACAAATGAGGCGACAACCCCGTCGGCTGCTCTTTGGCGAGGTCCGTAGACATTTCCCATAGCAAGAACAGTGAATTCGACACCATGTCTTTCGCGATACACAGAGTGAATATCAGCTGCTGCGCGAGCTAACACTTCTTCACTAGTGCGAGGGTCGTTGATGTGACCTTCTTTAATTGGTAAATCTCGCACTGCAACTTCGCCGTACAACAAACCGCTTGGCAATGCAGTAATGACTTTCCCGACACCACCGAGGCGGGCGGCTTCAAGAATGGAAACCGACAATTGCAAACTAGACAATGCACCATTGAGGTGGGCATGCACTGGAGAGAACGTCGCAAGATTAATTATAAGTTGCGGCCTGCGCAGTGACACAAGTTCTGAAAACTCACGAGATTCAATTCCAATGTTCTGAAATTTAAATCGACCTGTTGCATTGCGGGCATCGGCCAAGTTGGTTAATGATCCACTCGACAAGTTGTCAACAACTTCAACTTCGTGACCTTCTGCAATAAAGCGATCAACAAGGTGAGAGCCAATAAAACCAGCGCCACCGCACACCATAATCTTCTTCGGTGGCATCGTTATACAGCCTCTTCTGAATCAGGCACTTTTGCATTAGCCAGTTGAGAAAATGGTGCGACATATGCATCGGCACCAACAACACAATCAATCAGTGATGCTCCAGCACCAATACTGCCCATGACAAGCGAACGTTCGAGGCGAACTCGAGCACCGATATGCGCGCCAGGGAGAACAACTGAATCAATGATGACGCATCCCTCTTCCACTATGGCTGCTTCACCAATGACACTATGTGCAATTGAGGCTGAAGAATGCACATGAGCTTGTGGCCCGACTGATGCCAAGATTCGCGTACGTGTTCCGTCAATGAGGTCAAGATTGGCGCGCAAGTATGTACTGGGAAGACCAGTATCAATCCAGTAATCGTCTGTCGGCATTGCTGCAAGAGTTCCGTCCGCCACCATTGCAGGAAACACGACACGTTCAATGGAAAGACGTTGCCCGTCGGGAATACGACTAATAACTGACGGCTCTAAAACGTATGTGCCAGCATTTACCAGATTGCTTGACGTTTCTCCCGGAGCAGGTTTTTCCACAAAGCGTTGCACCCACCCATTGTCATCTGTTTCGACCACTCCAAATTGCGATGGGTCAGTAACCGGGGTGAGGTGCAATGTTCCTTCTGCGCCTTGACTCTTATGAAACGCCACCAATGTCGATAGATCAACGTCACACATGATGTCGCCGTTCATCACAATAAATGTGTCAGATACGCCAGCATGACGTGCGGCAAACGCAATAGCACCCGCAGTGTCAAGAGGTTCCGGTTCTACTGCGTAATGCAATGAGATTCCTGCGCACACGCCATCGGGAAATGCCTCAAAGAATGGTTCCGGCTTGAATCCGATTGCAAGAACAACTTCGGTAACGCCGGCAGTACCTAGGGACGCAATGAGATGTTCTAATTGGCGCACATTGGCTATTGGTAACAGCGGTTTTGGCGTAGTGAGAGTAAGTGGTCTCAGCCGAGTTCCAAAACCCCCGACTAGAACAACAGCGTGCATCAGCCGCCAGTGGTTGTTGTGGTGGCGCCAGCAACAGTTGTTGTTGTGCCTCCACCAAATTCAGATGCCACGATGTCTGACAACTTCGCAGCTGAATCTGGCAATGGAATTTGTGTGCCAGGAGCAACGTACGCAACGGCGATTGCCATTTCGTCGTTCAAAATTCTGACGTTCGTGAAATCTGTGATGTAACGCTTTGAGTTGGCGTCTTCGCCGGCCTTTGGCCACGCAATGACTTGCACTTGTGCGTCAACCAATTTGCCCGACTTGTCTTTGCACTGGTCTTTGCTGACCGCGTACGACACACCCTTGTTCTGGCTGGCTGGAAATGTGATTCCCTTTGTTGTTACTTGAACACCGTATGTATTGAGGTACAAGCCCAACTTGGCTTTCTTGCCAGCAGATGCGACTTGTGGGTACCAACGAATGACGCCGTCTTCACGACTGAAGACTCCGTACTTCGAAAAATTCGGATCAGGCGTATCGGCCTTTTGCATGTCAACGGCGAGATCAACCAAATAGCCGTCGCAGTGGTAGATACCAAACGGAATGTGCCAGCGATCAGAAGTAGTTGGAGCTACGTCAGTTGCAGCAGGTGCTTGACGCGCATAAGAAATCAGGCCAGTACCGACAATGACAATGACTGCCATGATGGTCGGAAAAAGAGTGCCGCCCTGAAAGCGCACCTTCTTGCCTTTGCCCTTCTGTGCGAGACGGGCGACCTTTTTTGCTGATGAACCACTAGCCACGAAGGATTGAGGCTACCTGCTAGACGCCCAGTGAGGCGATTACATCGAGGTATGAATGGGCAACCCGAGCTGGCGACACATGAGATTCGACCCATAATCGGCCACACGCTCCTGCTTCTGTGGCTGCTGAGCCCGAATTCACCATCGCACGAAGTGCATCAGTGAAGGCAACCGGATCATCGGGTGCCACCGATACACCTGCTCCGCTCTCCGCCAATATTCGCGTTACTTCAGTGCCCGCATCGATAGCGGCAACGACGGGCCTGCCCGCCGCAAGAATGCTGTATGTCTTTGACGGAACGCTGACAGCGCCAAGCCCTGCCCGCAACGGCACTACGTGCACATCTGCCGTGGCGAGAACCTCTGCCACGCGATCTGCAGGTTGATACCCAGAGAATCGAACATTGGAAAGCCCGACCGCATCGCGTTCAAGTTCTGCACGTGCAGCGCCATCGCCATTGATAACAAACGTCACTTCGGGCATATGGCGTGCAGCGTGCAACACCATGGTGAGTGACTGTGAGTAGCCAACATTGCCTGCATACATCACAACTGGTTCAGCACCAATGCGTAATTCATCTCGATACGAAGTCATCCTGTCACGCGGCATGATTCGGTCACTGTCTACAAAATTAGGAATCACATGCACCGTGTGCTGATGTTTTGGTGCAATCTTTGCCAACACATTGGCGCGTAAGTCTTCCGACAACACGACCACTGCATCAGATCGGTGATAACTAACTCTCTCTAACCATCGAGACACGGCAATGATGCGTGCATTAGTGATTGCACCAGTTTCAACTGCCGCATCAGGGAATACATCTTGAATATTGAACACTGACGGACAGCGCCGAATTCGACTGGCAAGCCAACCTGTCAAGCCAAGCGTGAGCGGTGGCGACATTGATATCACTGCCGCAGGACGACGATGAATACCGCCGGCAAACACTGTGCATACACCGGCGATTGCGCTGAATGCGCCGAATCCGATTGCGCGTCGTAGCAAGTTTGATTTGCTCTTACCAGGAAAAGGGTGAACACGAATTATGGAGCCCCATGCAGTTTTTTCACGGCGAACCAATCGACCAGTCCACCCAACTTCAATGGAATGGGTTCGGTACCACGGCAAGGATGTCACTACATGGACTTTCTGATCCTCTGCCACAAACTCATGCACAATGCGCGTAATCACATCACCCGTTGGTGCGGTGTCTGGCGCAAAGTGTGGGCACAGAACAATGATTGGGCGACTCACCTGATGCCTCGCGCAGCTGCAAGCACTAAGTCATATTGCTCTATTAATTCAGTGGCAGATATCTCAGATGTAAAAGCCCTGGCACGATCTTTTCCTGCAGTCACCAATTCTTCACGGCGAATCTTCACCGCTTCCAATGCGCGTACCCACGCATCATTATCTAGCGGACAAACAAGCCCCGCGTCTCCCACCACTTCTGGCAAGCTGCCCCTGTCACTGCACACAACGGGTGTGCCACAACGCATCGCTTCAATTACTGGTGCGCCGAATCCTTCGTATTCACTGGGGAACACCATCGCTTCTGCCATCGCTAGTAATCCGTTGCGATCAGCGTTTGATACTCGACCCGCCATAACAACACGATCACCAAGACCCAATGTGTCGATCAACTGCAGTACTTCATCATGTGCAGAACCCTGTGAACCCATACAGATAAGACGTAGTGCAGGATCTCCCCATCGCCCTTGACCACTTGCCATCAGATTCATCAAGAAAGCATGATTTTTATGAGGGTGCGTAATAGCCGGATACACAAGAACAGGGCCATTACCAAGATCAAACTGTCGACGCAATGCATCACTACTGGTTGTCTCACCATCAAAGGCGCTTTCTAAACCGTGTCGCACCACACTGATTTTCTTAGGTTCAATACCGAATGCACGAACCAATGTGCCGGCAACAAAACGAGACGGCACAGCGATACGAACCGCACGCTGCAATGACGACGGGACCATCTTGTTGAGGTACTTCAATTTCACCGGCGCAACGTAATGCGGGTAATCAATCCACTGCACGTCATGAAGTGTTACCAAAGTGTGTTTGTTGCCAAAGCGGGGAATTGAACCGCCTCCATGATGAACGACTTGATATTCCCGAGTGCGCCGCGCAAGCCATGTGTGTTCCAGGAAAATGCGCACAGCACGACGAGTACACGAACTGGGTGCTTCATACACAGTGAAGGCCGCCGCTATTCGTGGGTGCCTCTCACAAAATCCTCGCGGTGCAAATACATCTACTTGATAGTTGTGCGTGATTGATGCAAGACCATCAAGTTGACGCAACAAGTATTCCTCACTGCCACCAACGCCAGGCACGCACCACAACAAATTCATGGCGGCATAACGCGTAATCATGAACCAGCACCAAGAACTTTCTTATATGCACTCACGGTCGCTTCGGCTGTGACAGACCATGGCACTTGCGCTGCACGTGCAACACCGCTGGCGCGAAGTTGATCAACATTTCCCAATGCTTCAGAAATTCCCGATGCAATCGATTCAACACTGAGCGGATCAACAAGCACTGCTGCCCCACCTGCCACTTCTTCTGTGGATGTACCTCGAGACGTCACCACAGCCGCACCATGGGCCATGGCTTCAATGACTGGCAATCCGTACCCTTCCAAGATTGATGGGAATGCAAAAACCGTGCACGCCTCATACAGGGCAGGCAAATTGTGTGCCGGCACAAAACCAGTAAACCGAACGTCGTATGCGGTCGACGGCGTGTGGTCTCCCCACCCGGCCATACCGACAACAACTAACGGCGGCGCACCACGAATGGAATCGAGAGCTGCAATCAGTCGCGCCAAATTCTTTCGTGGTTCGAGCGTGCCGACAAACAAAACGAAGCGTTCGGGCAGGTCGTATGTTGCACGCACTCGAGCACGATCCGTGTCTGTGATGGCATGTGTTGTTACGCCAAGCGGCACCAGACACAATCGATCTGAATCAATTCCTGCTGAAACACAATCGTCAATAGTTGCTTGCGACGAACACAACACCATTGCAGCCTTGTCCCGAACAATTTCGAGACTGCGACGAAATACCTTGTTGCCACGTGCAGTAAAGAAATCTGGATGACGCAAAAACGCCAAGTCGTGAATTGTGACAATCAACGGCAATGACGTCGCAGGAGGAATGATGGTTGTGGAATGTACAAGGACTGCATCATCCACCACGGATTCAACTTTCGGCCACCCCAATCGCAACCATGACCGATACAACAATGGCCTGCCGATGGGTAACGAACTCACCGCAATCGGAGGGGCAAACCCATCGGTTGGCGGGTGGCGATGTCGACCAGCCACCCCGATGACCTCTACATCTGACCGCAAGGCCAGCTCGCGAGCCACTTCTATTGCTGCAATTCCGGTCCCTCCAGGGACGCGGTGCCAACATTGTTCGAGGGTGTAAGCGATGCGCACCCCTTCATTCTGACCGTTCCAGTCGTACTATGGCATCCATGTCGGAATTTTGGTCGAATCGCAGTGTGGTGGTCACGGGGGGCAATGGCTTTCTCGGACGGGTCGTGGTGGCCCGATTGGCTGATTTGGGCGCCCGCGTTGTTGCTCCCACCCATGATCAATATGACCTCACTATCCCTGGTGCGGCTGATGCAATGTTGGCTGCCTACTCACCCACCCATGTCATTCATTTGGCCGCCCGCGTTGGAGGCATCGGCTACAACCAAGTTGCGCCAGCACCGTTGTACCTCGACAACCTCATGATGGGAACTCACATCATTGAAGCAACCAGAGCTGCTGGCACAGAAAAAACAATCTTGCTCGGCACTGTGTGCTCATACCCCAAACTCACTCCTGTTCCCTTCAAAGAAGAATCATTGTGGGACGGTTACCCAGAAGAGACCAATGCGCCATATGGAATTGCAAAGAAAGCTCACCTCATTCATGCACAGGTGAATGCAATTCAATACGGGCAAAAGTTTGCGTATCTCATTCCCACAAATCTCTATGGGCCCGGCGACAAATTTCATGAGTCGGTATCGCACGTCATTCCGGCTCTTATAAAGAAATGCATTGAAGCAAAAGAAACAGGCGCTGATCACATCGATGTGTGGGGCACTGGTTCTGCAAGCCGTGAATATCTGTACGTTGAAGATGCAGCAGCAGCCATTGTGCGTGCCGCAGAATCACACGAAGGTACAGAGCCCATCAACCTTGGGTCGGATAGCGAAATCACTATCCGTGAAACGGCAGAAACAATTGCTTCGGTTGTTGGATACACCGGCACTCTCCAGTGGGACGCCACAAAGCCAGACGGCCAACCACGTCGTCGTATCGACGCC
>Ga0209550_10000537_pt1 | contig 36055 bp, 35 predicted proteins | sample LauGreSuBDMM15SN_2_FD_187567 | JGI IMG/M metagenome (GOLD analysis project Ga0209550, IMG submission 187567) | Freshwater lake microbial communities from Lake Michigan, USA - Su13.BD.MM15.SN (SPAdes) (version 5) | ecosystem: Environmental > Aquatic > Freshwater > Lake | place: Lake Michigan... | reverse complement strand
ACGACGTTGATAGGACGGGTGTGGAAGCGTGGTAACACGTTAAGCTTACCGTTACTAATAGCTCAATTGGCTTGATTTATGCACTGAAAAAATTTTTAATTAAATATAAAAAACAAAGTTAGACAAGTTGATATGAAATTTTATAATATTTAGTATTTAATTTATAAATATTGATATATTTTTTAAAGAAGAAAAATGCCTTCAAATAAAAATTTTGCTTATAGTTTTTCATTTATTTTTTTTATTTTATCTACTCTTTTTTTTTATTTTAGAAATAATCTTTTTTTTTATATTTTTTTTTCATTAAGTTTTTTATTTCTGTTAACTGGAAAGATATATCCAAATATATTTAAATACCCCAATTATCTATGGACTCAGCTAGCTGAGCTCTTAAATAAAATTGTCTCACCAGTAGTTCTTATGTTTTTATTTTATTTTATTTTTACTCCATTTGGAATAATTGGAAAATTATTTTCAAAATCTCTTAAAAATCTAAGTGGAAAATATAACAGAAATGCGAAAACAAATTTTGTGGATTATAAAAATAAAACAAATTATAAAAATCAGTTTTAAATATGATCGAAATAATTAAAGAATTTATCTATTATCTCAAACAAAATAAAAAATTGTGGCTTCTTCCAATATTTTTAATTATATTTTTATTTGGCTTTTTAATAGTGTTAAGCCAAGGAAGCTCCTTTGCTCCATTTATATACACGATTTTTTAATTTGACTATTTTAAAAAAATTAAAAAAACATGATGACATTTACATCAGTGATGAGTCGGATCCAGTAACTCAAAAAGTGGTTTCTTTTTATAATAAAAATCCCTTTCCGAATTATGGAATAAAAGACAACAAAATGTCAATATTATACAATGGCGATCAGTCTTATTTAAAAAATTTAAAAAAAATATTTCAATATAAGAAAAAAATACTCGAGGTAGGTTGCGGGACTGGACAATTTTCAAACTATTTTGCAATAGGTTCAAATAGCCATGTATACGCTCTAGATCCAACTTTTAATTCTTTGAAAATTTCCAAAGAATTTAGTGATAAAAATAATATTAAAAATATCACCTATATTAACGGTAGTATATTTGAAGACATTTTTGAAAAAGAAAGTTTTGATTTAATATTTACTTCTGGAGTTCTTCATCATACAAAAAATGCTTATTTAGGATTTCAAAAATGTTTAAAACTACTAAAAAAAGATGGTTTAATACTTATAGGTCTTTACAATTCTTATTCAAGATTTTCCTTCAAGAAAATTCTTTACAAATTATTTGGAAAAAAAATAATTCTACTAATAGATCCAATTATAAAAAAAAAGAAATTTTCTGAAGCTTCAGTCAATTCATGGATTCAAGATCAATATAATCATCCCCATGAAAATTCTTTTTCCATTAGTGATGTATTGGATTGGTTTGAAAAAAATAATGTAGAGCCTATGGCGGGTAAACCAAAAATAAATGATCAGTGTTTAGAACAAATAGACGAACATATTTTTAAATCTAAAAAACAAAAAATTTTTAGTAAATTTGAGATGGTTATTTCACAAATTAAAATGAACTTTAATCTGTTAGGAACTGATGCTTCTCTATTTTGCTTATTAGGAAAAAAACTGTGAACTATTTAAGTAAAGAATTTTTAGTAGTAAGATTTCCTATATATTTACCAATAATTTATTTTTTAATTTTAACTTTATTTCCAAGCTTAGAAATATATCTATTAGCGTTTACTTTATTATTTCTAGCCGAACCTCATTTTGCGGCGACATGGCCAATTTTTTTTAATAAAATTAATTATCCATATATTTATCATAAAAAGGCTCAGTTACTTTATGGGACAATTTTTGTCTTATTTTTTTCAATTATAGGATTTTTTACTTTTAAATATACTTTTTTATTAATATTTTTTGCAGCCAACTTATTTCATGTAACTCGTCAAAGTGTTGGAGTTCTTAAATTATATTATAAAAGTCAAGTTCTTAATCAAATGATAAATATTTCCTATATATTTGCTATTACTTATTTTTTAATTGGCTTGATGAGATTTTATTTTCCTTTAATAAAAAATGAAAATTTATTAGCTACTAACTTGATTATATTATCAGTAATTTTCCTGTCTTTAATTTATTTTAAAATTAAAGAAGCAGACAACAAAGATATTTTAACATTTTTTTCAGGAGTTATAATGTTTTATCCTATATGCTTCGTAGACAAACCTATTCATGCAATAACAATGGGTGTAACCATGCACTACAGTCAATATCTATATTTTACATATTTAATTGACAAAGGAAGAAAACTTAATTTTTCAAAGAATTTAACATTTAATTATAAGTTTATACTATTGATTTTAATATATGGAATAATAATGACCATGATTGTTTTTTTAGGGAAAAATGAATCAATTTTTTTAAAAAGCTTAATTGTAATACCTATAACAGGTCAAATGTTACATTTTTATATAGACAGCTTTATTTGGAGATTTTCTGAAAAGCATAACAGAGAGGTCACACTAAAATACATTAAAATATGAAGATTAGCATATTGGGCATATCATGTTATTATCATGACAGCTCAGCAGCATTAATCATTAATGGAGAAATTATTTCTGCTGTACAAGAGGAGAGGTTTACAAGAAAAAAAAATGAAAGTTCTTTTCCCAAGCAATCAATAAATTATATATTAAAAAGAAATAATTTAGCGTTATCAGAAATTACGCATATAATTTTTTATGAGAAGCCTTTTTTAAAATTTACTAGATTGATAGAAACTTATCTTGCAAATGCGCCATTAGGTTTTGCTTCTTTTAAAAAAGCTTTACCAGTTTGGATAAAAGAAAAATTATTCCAAAAAAAAGAAATAATAGACCAATTAAAGCAAATAGATGGTTCTTTTTCAGGAGAAGTGTTGTTTTCTGAGCATCATTTAAGCCATGCTGCCAGCGCCTTTTATCCATCTCCTTTGAAAGAAGCGTTAATAATAACTTTAGATGCTGTTGGGGAATACACTACAACAAGCATAGCAATAGGAAAGAACAATCACTTAGAATTAAAAAAGAAAATAGATTTCCCCCATTCTTTGGGAATGTTGTATTCTGCATTTACATATTACTGTGGATTTAAAGTTAATGAGGGCGAGTATAAGTTAATGGGTTTAGCACCTTACGGTGACCCAAAATATAAACAAATTATTTACGACAAATTAGTACATGTTTATGAAGATGGATCATTTGCATTGAACATGAAGTATTTTGATTACTCTACTGGCCTAAGGATGATAAATAGAAAATTTGAGGATTTATTTGGTAGAAAAACAAAGAATTCAGAAGATGAGTTTGAACAATTTCATATGGATATTGCAGCTTCAATACAAAAAGTAATTGAAGAAATAGTTTTAAAAATTTGTCGGTTTTATCAAAAGGAATTTAATATGAAAAATTTATGTTTGGCAGGAGGCGTGGCTCTTAACTGCGTAGTAAATGGAAAGATATTAAGTTCTAAAATTTTTGAAAATATTTGGATACAACCAGCTGCCGGTGATGCAGGTGGCTCTTTGGGAGCTGCACTTTTAATTTGGTATGACATGTTAAAAAATGAAAGGCTCATAAAAAAAGATACGGATTCTATGAAAGGAAGTTTTTTAGGTCCCGAATTTACCAATGAAGAAATAAAATTAGAACTTGATAAAATTGGATCAACTTATGCTTTTATTAACGATGATGAACTATACAACAGAGTCAGTGAACTTTTATTAGAAAAAAAACTAATTGGGTGGTTTCAGGGCGCACTTGAATTTGGACCAAGAGCACTGGGTAACAGATCTATAATTGCACATCCCGGAGATATGGATATGCAGAAAAAAATTAACATTAGAATAAAATTTAGAGAGGGTTTTAGACCTTTTGCACCAGCTGTGATTTCTGAAGAAACGTTCAATTTTTTTGAAAATAACAATCTAAATAGTTATATGTTAATAGTTTCCGATATAAAAGACGAATTAAAAAAAAATAGAGATCTTTTAAATAATGAAATCGGTTTTAAAAAATTAGATGTAAGACGATCAAATCTTCAAGCTATAACTCATGTAGATTATAGCGCCAGAGTACAATCTGTTAAAAAAGAAGATAATCCAAAATTTTATAATTTAATAAAAAAATTTTACGAAAAAACAAATATACCTATTTTGATAAATACTTCATTTAACATAAATAATGAGCCAATAGTTAGTTCTGTTGAAGATGCATATAGGTGTTTTTTAGTAACCGATCTAGATTATTTAGTTTGTGGAAATTTTATTTTAAAAAAAGAAGATCAATATTAATTTAGTTTTTAAAACTTAAATCTTTCAATTAAAACATCACTGATTAAAATATGTCCGTTACCATTCAAATGGTGATCATTTTGGTTTACTAAGAAATATTTTTCTAGAACTGAATTTAAACCAAGCTTTTCTTTTTCTTTAAAAAAAACATTAAAAGTATTTATAAAATTTTGACATTTATTTAAACAAAAGTTTTCAATTTTTGTTGTGAAATAATTTACTTCACTTGCATTTGCTAAAGTAGATGGCTAAGGAGTGATTAAAATTGAGTATTTAATATTTTTTTTTAACACTTTTTTTTAAATTTAGGCTCTCTATTTATGACTAAATATTACTTTCATTACACTGTTATGTATAAATTTTTTTTATATAAATTTTTCTGCCAGCTTATTTTAAAGACAAGATCTATAAAAAAGACAAGGTCAACAATATTGATGTTATTTTAATTAAATGTTAATAACATATCAAATATTCTTTAATTAATTGCTAAGTAGTACAAAAAAATCAAATGAAGCAGAATAATCGATTTAGTGAAAATGCTGAAATAGATCTGTTAATAATTTTGAGAGAAATATGGAAAAATAAAATTTTAATTATTCTAATTAGTTTAGTGTTTATAACTATAGGTTATCTTTATGGGGTCTTTAAATCTGATACCTACAGAACAGAAATCAAAATTAGAAATTTTTCTGAATTTTCGGATTTAACATTTTTTTCTAAAGGATTAAAAGAACTAACGAGATTAGATTTGTCAAATGAAAATAATGCTGATTTACAAAAAAATTTAACCAAAAGTTTTAATGAAGAATTTAAATTAAATTTATTATCAATAGATAATTTAAATGAATTTATGGAACAAAATAATGAAATTGAAGAATTTAAATCTTATCTAAGGAATAAAAATATTGATTTTAAAAAATATTTCTTAGGAAGATTTGTAAATGTTAATAATAGGTCCGATAATTCAAATTTGTATTCTTTAAATTTTGAAAAACCCTTACAAGGAGATAAATTTTTAAATGACTATGTTGTCTATACTTTTAAAAAAACTGAGAAAGAGTTTAAAGAAAAAGTCATTAATAACGTTATTACAGTGATTCAATTGAATAAAAAAAATTTAAAAATTGTAAATGAAATTATCTCAGCTAATTCGATTCATCAATATAAGGATGATATTAAAAGTACTCAGGAGAATAAATTTGATCCAGCGTATTATAATTATGCAAATCAGGTATCTGTAAATATTTTGTCTCAAGAAAATTTTTTAATTTTAATTAAAAATTTCAAATTTGAACATAATCCTATTTTAGATAAAGCCTCATACCCATATTCTAATTCGGCTAGCAAAATAAAATCTATTTTCATTTCATTTATAATTGGTTTGATTCTCTCAATTTTCATAATATTTTTAAAATTTGCATTTCGAAATAAAGTTACTTAAAAACTTAGTAAAAAATAGTGAATAATTTTATTCTTTTTAAAAATAACATCCATCAAGTCATATTTATCAATATCAAAATATGAAAGCCTTAATAACAGGTACAGCAGGATTTATCGGTTTTCATTTAGCAAAGTTATTACTCAAAGATGGTTTTTCGGTACATGGTTATGACGGTTTTATAAATTACTACGATGTTAATTTGAAACTTGCTCGTCATAATATTTTACTAAAAAATTCAAATTTTAAAGCGACAGAGGGTATGCTTGAAGACTTTGATAAACTTGATGAGGTAAGTAACAAATTTCAACCAGACATAATTGTACATCTCGCAGCACAAGCGGGAGTTCGTTATAGTTTAGAAAATCCACGCGCGTATATTAATTCAAATATTATTGGTAGCTATAATGTGATGGAAGTGGCAAAAAAACAAAAGGCTAAACATCTTTTAATGGCCTCAACATCATCAGTTTATGGTGCCAATTCAAAGATGCCTTTTGCAGAAATTGAAAAATCTGAAAATCAGCTTACAATTTATGCTGCTACAAAAAAAGCCAATGAGAGTATGGCACATTCATATTCGCATTTATGGAAAATACCTACAACGATGTGTCGCTTCTTTACAGTTTATGGACCATGGGGCAGACCAGATATGGCTCTATTCAAATTTGTTTCTGCCATACTTGAGAATAAACCAATTAATATTTATAATCAGGGTAATATGTACCGTGACTTTACTTATGTTGACGATGTCGTTCGTGGGATAAGATTATTGATTGATGTAATTCCTGAATCTTCAGGGGGGGTTAAAAATATCGTAAAGAATGACAGTCATTCACCTATTGCTCCTTATAGAGTGGTTAATATTGGCAACTCAAATACAGTTAAGTTAATTGACTTTATAGAGACAATTGAAAAAATTATTGGAAAAAAAGCCATTCGGAATTACATGCCCATGCAAAAAGGTGATGTCACGGCAACTTTGTCTGATGTATCTCTTTTAAAAAACTTAACAGGTTATAGACCGCAAACAAATTTTGTAGATGGCATTACTCGTTTTATAGAATGGTATCGTGAATATTATAATGTCTAGTTTACATAAGTTTTTATGAAATGGACTAAAAATATATTCATATCATTATTTATATTTAGTATCTTACTATTATTTTTAGAAACTCTTTCTGCAGCAACATATTTTTTCTTAAGAGGGCATAATAGATGGTTTGAACCCAAAAATATTGTTGTTTTTGCAAATGATCATCTTAGCAAACACCACATTGAAAATAGCGTTATGCGATTAAAACATTATCCAAATTTTGTTTCTGATCTTCAAATTGATAAAAACGGACTCATAGCCACGGTTAATAACTTACAAGGTTATTATCCAAGATTATTATTAATGGGAGGCAGTACAGTAGAAGGGCGTGGTTCTTCTTCAAACGGCACTACAATTGCAAGTTATTTGTCGTCATGTTTGGCTTCTGTCAACATACCCCATGAAGTATTAAATGGAGGGCGTTCGGGTCAATATTCATACACAGAATATCGGATTATGTTAGAAAGTTTTTTACCAAAATTTAAGCCAACAATTGTGGTTTCATTAAATGGATTTAACGATTTTGCACTTTCTTTGCACAATAAACCAAATGAATTTTTATACCATAGCGACGTAAGGAATTCCAAAGCTTTAATTGAGCAAGATCGTAATGGTATAAGATTAAGTGATTACTTAAAAGACTTGTATGTATCGACACACTTATTTTCAGTAATAAATTCTATTTCTAGGCAATTTTTTGATACAACCAAAAATAATCTTGAATCAAAATTTATTAATTTAAATGATTTTGAAAGAGATAAGCGAGCTCATCTAGTTGCAAATCATTTTAAAACCCAGATAGCTAATACCAAAAATATAGTCGAGGCTTATCACTCCAGCTACATTCATTTTTTACAACCCACCTTAATGTTAGACAAAAGAAAAATTACTGATACTGAAAAATCATTTATTACTGCGTGGGAAAAGAGAACTCCTTTAGAAAAAAACTTTTTAATTGAGTTAGAAAAATTTTATGAAGCATATAAAAAATTAAACCAGTTAAGTGTAGACATAAGTGATCTTTTTAATGGTAGAGATGGGCAAAAGCTTTATGTAGACTCTTCGCATTATAATAGTGAAGCTAACAAAATAGTAGCGTATTCAATATGTGACTATATTTTCTTAAATCGTGGTACTCTGAAAATTATTCAATAAAATATGCGAAGGTATTTGTGTGTTAAATAAAATTTTTTTTGTTGTTAAATTTTCTTACTATGTTAATTTTTTTTTAGTTTATTTGCTGTAGAAAAATTGTGAAACGTTATTTTAAATTTTTCGATTATTACTTAGAAGTTTTTGCTAAACGTCTTAGTGGACGTGGTTTAATGAACCCATCTAGTAATGGTGAGTTTAATGTTTTAGAAAGTATCGTTAAAAATAGCGAAACTTCAATTTCATTTATTGATGGTGGTTGTAACATGGGTCGGCATGTTATTAAATTTATTTTCCTTTGTAAAAAATATGGTGTGACCAAGTATTCTATTTTTGCAGTTGAGCCTTTTCCTTCCAACATAAAGGTCCTGAAGAAGAATCTTAAAGAAATTAAACATTTTTTGATTGATAAAGCCTTAGGCAAAGATAAGGCGCGAATAAAATTTTTTTTTGAAGATGAAGTGGATAATAGTGGTCGGCCTTCTGCCATTAACCATTACTATCTTAAAAATAGTATTGATGTTGAACAAACTACAATTGACGCTTTGCTTGAGGATTATGATATAAAAAAAATTGATTTTTTAAAATTAGATATCGAAGGTTACGAATACAACGCCTTATTAGGTGCCGAAAAAACCCTCTCAAAAGGCTTGATAGATTATATTCAGCTTGAATATAATCAAACGTGGATAAAAGGAGGTGGAACGATTGAAAAAATTTTGGAATTGGCGCAACGTTATTCCTATAAACTTTACCGTATTCGCAAAAATGATATGCTTCAAATAATTTCATATGATTATAATCTAGACGACTTTTTTTATTGTAACCTTATTCTTGTTAAAGAGGGGTGCAGGTTACCTTTACCATCAAATCGAACGGCAATTCCAACAATATGCTAGAGAATGATTGAATTTTTTGTTAATTTATACGCTTAAATCTTTTCTTTAATGATTTATCCAAAGTTAATTATCTTTATTATAAGAGAAATATTAGTAAATTTTATAGGATATAAGATGGGTGTGAGATCTTTTTTAAAAAGGTCTCTGATCAATAATATGGCCAGAAAGATTGAAGTGGATCTTTATGACAAGGGCCCAAAACACTCAAAGAATATCAAAGATCATCTTCATGAAAATAACATTGAAATTAAAAATAAAAATAACTTTCTTGAGATGGGTCCAGGGGGCTCTATTTTGCATGGTATTCATAAAATATTAGATGGATGGAATAAATATATTGCAGTTGATACTTTTCCCAGTCAGATTTGGTCTAAGTACCCTCAAGATTTATACTCTCGTTTTACCAGTGAATTAGATAATAATCTTAAAAATAAAGCTAATGAAATATTATTATCTTCTCAAAATGAAGAGGGACCTATTTTTTATTTTGGAACCCAGGGTCTATTTAATACAGATTTTAATTCTAAATACACAGCAGGATCTATTGATTTTATTTATACCTGGGGCGTTCTAGAGCATATTGATGATCCTAAACAGGTCTTCATAAAAAATTATGAGCTTCTCTCGGACTTAGGTTATGTATTGCATGTTATTGATCCTCATCCACATACATGGTCTCGCCTAAGGAATCCCTATATATTTTTAACAATACCTCAATGGCTTTGGAATTTAATGTATAAGGGAAGAGGTTTTATTAATAGAGTCAGAGCAAGTTCTTATGAAGCATGGGCTAAACAAGCCGGTTTCGAGATCATTTCAAATAAAAAAGAGATATCGAATTTTAATATTAGCAACATTATTAAATCTATTAATGAAACTATAAAATATACAGATATAAACGATCTTTTGACAGATAGGCTATATCTATTTCTTAAAAAATCTTCGAGATAAATAATGACAAAGTTTTGTATAGTTATTCCAAATTATAATGATCTTAATAATTTAAAGCAGGCAATCCATTCATGTTTAAATCAGAATTTTGAAGATTATAGGATATCCGTAACCGACAACAACTCACATGATGGTTCAGCTGAATATTTGCACAAACTAGTCGAGACTAACCCAAAAATTAAATTTTACTTAAATAGTTCAACTTTGTCAAAAACTGATAATTGGAACCGGGCATTTACAAATGCCGAAGATTGCGAGTTCTTAGTAAATTTGCACAGTGATGACTATTTATCTCCAAATGCACTAAAATATATCAATGAATCAGTAACCAAAGATACTGTTTTAATTCATGGCGCAAACTATCAAATCACACCTTTAGATAAAATTATTAAGAGAAGACGTTTTCCATTTAATTATACTCATCATGGAGAGGCTCATAAAGCTCTTGTAATTTCTAATAACTCTGTTGGAATAGTTGGCACAGCATTTAGACAAGATGTTTTTAATAAAATTGGAGGATTTAGCAAAGAGTATACTTTCCTCCAAGATGTTAATCTTTGGTACCTGCTCTCAGACTATGGCAAGTGTAAATATAATGCTAAAATATTTGGTTCATATCGTCAAAAATACAAAGTAGATCCAAAACCATTTTTTTTAGAAATTCTTAAATGGTATCAAAATATCTATAAGTCAGAATCAGGATATCTTTCCAACATAGCACTCAAAACTTTAATTTATAGAATCAATAAAACATTTAATATAATTAAATCATTCAATGACGAGTCTATTAATAAAACAATTAGTTCAATTAAATATGAAGCTAAAAATCTCTCTTTTTTTAATCCTAATATCTACCATTTGTTTCTAAAATTTAAGTTTATTAATTTAAATATAAAATGATCGAAATTATTGCTCATAGAGGATTGTGGAATAAGAATTTTCAACCAAATTCAAAAGAAGCTATTAAGCATGCTCTTAGGCAGGGATTTTCAATTGAAACAGATATAAGAGATTTTAATGGAACAAAAATAGCAATATCACATGACCCAATTAATTTTCGCCCAGGTGAAGAGTTTATGTTTGAAGAATACTTAGATCTTGTTGATTTATACTTAAATAAAAATTCTAAATCTTTTTTAAATATAAAAGCCGACGGATTAGAGCTTATATTGCAGAATTTTGAAACTTTAAAAAATAATTCGAACTTCTTTTTTTTTGATGGAAGCTTTCCAACTATGAAAAAATTGAAAGAAAATAATTTTTTTTGTTTAGACAGAATATCAGAATTTGAGCATAAATCAGATTTTAAGTTTGATGGTTATTGGATTGACAGTTTTAATGGGGATTGGATGATTGATGAAAATTTAATAAAATTTGATAGTAATAGTTTTATAGTTTTTGTCTCACCGGAATTGCACAATAGATCCCATGAAAAATTATGGAGATGGATAAAAAACAATCTTCATTTTTGGAGTAATGAAATTGGTCTGTGCACAGATTTTCCTGAAAAGGCAAGGAATTTTTTTAATGATTAAAGCAGTTATCTTTGATTTAGATGGAGTTTTAGTGGAAGCTAAAGATTGGCATTTTGAATGTTTAAACAAAGCTTTGAGATTATTTGGATGCGATATTTCGTACGAGGATCATCTTACAAAGTTTGATGGCATTCCAACTAAAGACAAACTTAAAATATTAAATCGAGAAAATAATTTTCCTATAGAGTTAGAAGAAATAGTATATAAATTAAAGCAAATACATACACAAGAATACTTTTCATCGAGATGTTTGCCAAATTTCTCACTAGAGTATTTAATGCAAAAGCTTGAGAGAAAAAAAATTAAGATTGCTATAGCAAGCAACTCAACTAGAGCCACAGTTTCCACGGCTATTGAAAATCTTCAACTTGGTAAATTTATTGAATTTTATTTAAGCAATCAGGATGTTTCAAAGGGAAAGCCTGATCCAGAAATATATAATAAAGCTATTAAAATGTTAAATTTAAAACCTACCGAGTGCTTGATTGTTGAAGATAACTACAACGGCATTAAAGCTGCACTAGATTCAGGCGCAAATCTTTTAAAGGTAACTTCTGTAGACGAGGTTAATCATACAAATATAATGAAAAAAATTGATGAGTTAAATAAATCACTATGATCTTAGTTTTTCCTCAGGCATCAAAAACATTCAATTTATTTTATAGAGACATCAGACTATCCTCTAAAGGCCTTGAGAATTATGTAAGTATGATAACTAAAGCGTACGATTCTAAATATATTGATGAGATCTTATTAATTGTTTTAGAATCTTTTGCTTACAAAAATGAGTTAAATCAAGTTTTTAAAAAAAATTTTACTCAAGCAAAAGTCAATATTTTAGTTCTTATAAGAGAAACACAAGGATCAATGTGTACATTATTAATGGCCATAAATAAGCTTAAAAATCAATCTGTTCTAATTTCTTCATTGGATCAGATGCTCCTAGGACCACAATTGGATATTGATCTTTTTGTAAATGGAGATTGCGATATTCAGGTGCCAATTTTTTTATCTGATAAGCCATTTTTTTCTTATATTTTAAGGGATGACGAAAATCAGGTAATTCAAGTAATTGAAAAAAGAGTTATTTCTAACGAAGCAATCATGGGTTTTTATTTTATAAAGAATTTCTCAGATTTTTTTGATGAAGCTATTAAATTGCTTGAAAAATACAAAGGTTTTAGAGAAAGAATATTTTTTATTTCTGATGTTATTAATTCTTTTCTGATATCAAAAAAAACCGTTTCTTTCCCAAAGTTTTTTTCTCAAGATTACTATAAACTTAAGAATATTTCAGAATTTGAAATGGTAATTAAAAAATGATAAAGATCAATCTATCTGATTTTTTTCGTGGCTGGATAATTGGAAATTTTGAACCAAGCATATTTAGGTCTACCGAGATAGAGGTGGCTGTTCAAGAATATAAAGCGGGTCATGTCGAGCTAAACCATTTTCATAAGATTGCCACAGAGATAACAATTATGGTCGTTGGAGAGGCAATGTTTAATAATGAACATTTACTTGAGGGTGAGGGGATGATTATTAACCCAGGCGAGAGCAATATCTTCAAGGCCATTACTGACTGCAAAACATTAGTAATAAAGTCACCAAGCGCACCAAGCGATAAATATTTAAAATGAAATCTCTAAACATCGTTATACCTATGGCAGGACGAGGTTCTAGATTCGGCAGTGCTGGATATTTGGATCCAAAGCCTTTAATAACTGTTAGAAATTCTTCGATGATTGAGCTTGTGACAAAAAATTTAACCCCCAAAAGATATAAATTTAAATTTATATTTATCTGTCAGGAAGGAATTTTAAAGCACGTCAAATTTCAACACTTTCTTAAAAAACTATCCTGTGCGTATGAGATTATACCTATTAATTACACAACCAGAGGAGCTGCAGAAACCGTTCTTCTTGCCAAAGATTTTATATCTAATGAAGAACATCTTATGATTGCTAATTGTGACCAATTTATTGACATTAATATTGATGATTATTTAGATTTTGCATTTCAGTTCGAGTGCTGCATCATGACAATGAAAGCAAGCGATCCAAAATGGTCTTATATAAAATATAAAAATCATATTATCGTTGACGTAATTGAGAAACAGGTTGTCAGTAATGACGCTACTGTTGGTATTTACAATTTTTCCTCTGGAAATTTATTTCTTAAAGGTGTTCATAAAATGATAAAAAAAAATAGAAAAGTTAATGGTGAGTTTTATCTCGCTCCAGTATACAAAGAACTGATAGAAGATAATTCCGAAGTTAAAATTTATGATATATCCGGAAAAATGCATGGACTAGGGACGCCAGAAGATCTCTCTCTATTTTTGTCATTGCCGTATTAATTTAAGAATTAACTCTTTTAGCATCCAAGACGATCTAAAAAAATATATATGACTAAACTAACTACTGAAATAGAAAATCATTATTTTTTTTAATTATTTTCTATATAAATAGAACTGTTTTAACTCAGTTAATACTTGGATAAAATTTTCATGAACCTATTATTGACCCAAGAATTAATTATTTATATTTTCATATTCTTGGGAGTCTCATCTCTTTAATATGGTGATAATATAGTATTCAGAAAAAAAGTTTTTGAATAATATTCTTCTGTGCGATAATAAAAAAAATTACAATGTTTACAAGAAGCCTGTAAATTGTTCAAAATATTTTTCAATAAAAAATTAATAATAAGAGACAAACCTTTTCGCTAAGGCATGCTTTAATTCTGAATTCTTTAAAAAATGCTTTTCTATTAATTAATAGACTTTCAATAACCTTACAAAAAATAATCGGAAATAATTCAACAAGATCTAAGATAGTTGCAATCTTCTTTAAGTGTTTGCAAGATTGGGTTACATTGATTAGCAATAATAGTTATTATATTTAAAAAACTATAGCGACATAGTGTTAAATAGAAGATGATAAAAATATTTTTTGGTGTATTAGGAGGGTCAATCATAAAAAGCTTGCTCCCAATTATAATCATTCCAATTTTTATCAAATATTGGGGCAGCCAAGATTATGGAAAGTGGCTCACATCAATGGCTGCTTCAGCAATTATTTCATTACTGGGTTTTGGGCTTAACAATTTTGGTATTAATAAATGTCAAATTGCTTTTAAGCAAGCGAGGACTTCTAAAAATAAGACATATGATTCTTTGCTCTCATTAAATATTATCATTTATATAGGGGCACATTTCATAAGCGTGCTTTATTTGTCATTTATTAATATATTTATTAATTTTGAAGATATAACTCTAGTTTTGATTTTCGGGTTCTATAATGCTGCAAGTATTTTATCCTCATATCTGAGTGTTTCTTTAAGAATAACTGAAAAATTTCATATAGGATTATATATTTCTATTGCCTTGAATATAATCCTTTATTTAGGAGTGGCGCTGCTGGTAATTAATAATTTTTCTTTAACTTTTGTTGCGATATGGATGCTTATTATGGTGAATTTCGTAAGTTTAGTTTTTTACTATATTTTACACCATGTATATAAAATACCCTTCAGATTTAGATATTCATTTAAGACTTTTTTAATTTACATAAATAGGAGTTACAAAATATTATATTTTCAACTAGGCGACTACTTTAGAATTCAGTTACCTTTATTATTTTTTGGTATTTATACCTCAGCAATTCAGGTGGTTATATATACTGTAAATAGAACTTTAGCTAATATTTTAAGTCAAGCTTTCATTATTGTTCACAACACAATTATGCAAAAAATCGCAGCTAACTTTGCAGAGGGCAATAAAATTCAACAACGTATTTTGTATAAATTAATATTTTATTTATTAGTTCCAGTATTAACATTGGGTTCAGTCATCCTAGTTGAGTTCTATGAAATTATAATAAATATTTGGATAGGGGATACCGCAGATAGTATATTAAACCTGTCTTATTTCAAACTGCTGATTGCAAGCTCATATTTATATTGTATGTGGAATTTAGGTACTATTTTTTTAGTGTCTACCAATAATTTTTCTGCTCTTGCTAAATTATCTTTGTTACATGGAGTTGGCTTTTTTATTTTTGGAGTTTGTGGATTTTATTTATTTAATCTTAAAGGCTTTATAATAGCTGGAATAATTGCAGAGCTTATTTTTGGAGTAATTATAATTAACATGAGAGCTTACAAGATTATGAATATTTACTTTCAAGATGTACTTTTCCTAGCAATTTTTACAATAATTAATATCATTACCTTCTTATCAATATTTTTATATATACAATCAAATCTATTAGCTTTTGTTGCATCAATTTTTATTGCTATTTTATTTATAGGATTATCGATCTTTAAGAATAAAAAATTATTTTTTGCTGCATAAAATTTAATTAAACTACGCCATAATTATATTTTTTTGAAATATTTTATATTTTAGGTTGGTATGTAAAAAAAATACATAATTAAACCATCCTTCTCTTAATGAACTCTTCAATCTTATTGTGATATAATGACAAAACTTTTATTTAATAAGAGGATATTGAAAGAACAGGGTGCTATTTTTGAAAAGTTTAAAATTAAAAATATACATTTAAAAATTAATATATTATCTCATCATATTTTAAGCTGAAGCGTAGAGTTGTAATCTAGACTCCTAGAAAGACGTTGTAGTGGTTTGATTTCTCTAATATAATTAATTAAAATATTTTAAAAATTTTTAATTCTAGAAAATTTTAAACATGAGATATATTGTTACGGGTGGTAGTGGTTTTTTAGGATCTCATCTAGTAAAAAGATTACAAAGTGAAAACAAAAAAGATGTAGTTGTTGTTGATAGGATATCTAATCATATAAATTTAAATTTAACTAAATCTAATAAAGATATAAAGTATTATTTTGCAGATATATCAGATCCTAGTATCATGCTTAAAATAATACAAAAAGATGATATTGTTTTTCATCTAGCAGCTCAGTCACATGTAGATATGTCTTTTCAGTCTCCGATTGAAACAACAAAAACAAATGTTCTTGCAACCCTAAGTGTTCTTAATGCTTGTTTAAAAAACCAATCAAAAAAATTAGTAATAGTAAGCACAGACGAAGTGTATGGTTCTGTTCAAAAGATTGACAGTCTTAATCTTTTAGATCCAACAAACCCATATAGCGCTTCTAAAGCTGCTGCTGATATGATTGCAAATTCTTATAAGCATATGTACAAAAATTTTGACTTTGTTACCTTAAGATCAAATAATATTGTAGGTACTGGGCAGTTCATATTAAATATTGTTCCAAGGTTTAGCTGTTTGGCCATTTTAGGTAGAAAAATGACATTACATGGCAAAGGAACCTCCTCAAGAAGATATTTGTGGGTGAATGATGCCGTAGAGGCACTCATGTTACTTGCGCACAATAATACTAAAAAATATATCTACAACATAGGAATTGATAAAAGCTATACCAATCTAGAAGTTGCTGAACTTATAGGAAAATATTTAAATTTATCCGATTTTATTTCATATGAAAAAGACAGGGTTTATAATGATAATATATATCCATGTGATTACACCTCTATCAAAGATGAATTAGGCTGGAGTTTTTCGAAGAACTTACCAGAAGTTTTGCCATCTATTATAGACTGGTATAAAGAAAATATATCTCATTTTAAACCATTCTTATAAAACATTTATATAAAATATTATATAAGTAAGCCAAACTAATTTATAAATTTAAAATTTTTTTAAAAAAAATATGATTTCAAAAAATAAAGACAATTATAGTATTTTCATTAAAGATAATCCGAAAAAAAATTTTCATTATCAACAGAAAGCCTGTATAAAAGAAGGATTAACAAATTTATACAATTGGTATCAGGAATACTATAATGTCAAAATCTAAAGTTGCTTTAATTACAGGAATAACTGGTCAAGATGGATCATATTTGGCTGAACTATTGTTAAAAAAGGGATACATTGTACATGGTTTAAAACGAAGGTCATCGAGCTTTAATACGCGCAGGCTAGATGCAATTTACAAAGATCCAAATGAACTTTCAACAAATTTTTATTTACACCATGGAGATGTAACCGATTCGTTAAATATATTGAATCTTATAAACAAAACTCGACCAGACGAAATTTATAATTTGGCAGCAATGTCACATGTTCATGTATCATTTGAAATGCCGGAATATGTTGCAAATGTAGATGCTGTAGGCACATTAAGAATATTAGAATCTATTAGAGCGCTTGGGTTAGAGCATAAAACAAAAATATTCCATTCATCAACTTCTGAATTGTATGGAAAAGTTTTAGAGACACCTCAAAATGAAAAAACTCCTTTTTATCCCAGGTCACCTTATGCCGCTGCAAAACTTTATGCATATTGGATAACTAGAAATTATAGAGAAGCATACGGAATCTTTGCATCAAATGGTATTTTATTTAATCATGAGAGTCCCAGACGCGGCGAAACTTTTGTTACTAGAAAAATTACAAGGGGTATTGCCAGAATAGCTCATGGCCTTCAATCAAATATTGTTTTGGGTAATCTAAATTCTAAAAGAGATTGGGGCCATGCTAAAGATTTTGTTGAAGCAATGTGGTTAATGCTCCAACACCATAAACCGGATGACTTTGTAATTTCTACAGGACAGCAGTTAAGCGTTAGAGAGTTTATCAATAAATCATTTAAAATAATCGGTGTTGAAATAGAATACAGAGGAGAAAATTTAGAAGAAGTAGGCTACGTGACATCAAATTCTGGTGAATATAAAAAAATAAAAGTTGGTGACAAAGTGATAACAATTAATAAATTTTATTTTAGACCAACAGAAGTTGATGCGCTGATAGGCGATTATTCAAAAGCTAAAAATGATTTAGGTTGGAAGCCAAAATTATCACTTGAAGATCTTATAGATGATATGATGAATGCAGATTTGCTCGAAGTAAAAAAAATTATGTCTAACGCATAAACTACAAAATGGGTGTAAAAAATATTTTCTATAAAAAAAAACTAATCGCTCAAAAGTTTAATTTTGCTAAGATAACTGAAACAACTTTTCCGACCCCACCTGAATGCGAGTTCCAACTTGGTATCGGAATTGTTAATGATAATAAAATATTTGAATCGCATACTCATAAAACAGTTAAAAGAACAATTAAAAATACATCAGAATTTATTTATGTAATAGCCGGAAAAATGTCTATAGAAATATTAGTAAATAATCATAAACACCTTGAAACGCTTGAAATTAAAAAAAACGAAGGGTTTCTCCAATATTTTGGTGGACATAAAATAAAGGCCAGTTCTCAGACTAGGTATTTTGAAATTAAGCAAGGACCTTATTTTGGGAGAGATATTGATAAATGCATATTAATTAAATGAAAGTTCCAATAAATCACATAAAATTTTTTGGTAAAGAAAATAAATATATTCAAGATTGTATTAGTAGTTCGTGGGTTGGATCCGATGGTGAATATGTAAAATCTTTTGAGACAGAAGTTGCTAAATATGTTGGTCGGAAGTTTGCAGTAGCTTGCACCAATGGTTCATCAGCATTAGACATGGCTATTCATGCTTCTAGCTTAACTAAAGGCGATGAAGTTTTGATGCCAAATTTTACAATTATATCTTGTGCGCAATATTTCATTTTAAGAGGAATTAAACCAATTTTTTTAGATTGCGATCAAAGAACATTTAACATTAATGTTGATAATATTAAAAAATATATTACAAAAAAAACAAAAGCAATTTTAGCTGTACATGTATACGGACTTACAGTCGATATGGATCCACTTTTAAATCTAGCTAAAGAATATAATTTAGAGGTTATAGAAGACGCTGCTGAAGCTTTTGGAAATAAATATAAGAATAAATATTGCGGATCATTTGGAGTTATGAGTACTCTTAGTTTTTATCCCAATAAACATATAACGACCGGTGAAGGTGGCATGGTTTTAACAGATGACAATATTATCTATGAAAAACTAAAAAAATACAGAAATCTTTACTTTACAGAAGAAAGATTTATTCATGAAGAGTTTGGTCATAACTACAGAATGACAAACTTGCAAGCAGCTATTGGGTTAGCTCAGATGGAATGTATTGATAAAAATCTTAAGAAGAAAGTGGCTATTGGAAAAAACTACAATAAAATGCTAGCATCATCCTCTTCCTTAATATTGCCTCTTACAGAAACAAATTATTGTAAAAATATATATTGGGTTTATCCAATTGTCATAAAAAATTATAAAATTGAAAAAAAAAAACTTATATCCCGTTTAAATTCAAATGGAATAGCCACGAGGCCATTTTTTTTTCCTATGAATCTTCAACCTGTAATTCAAAAATATGGAATAAAGCAACCAGGGCTCGATATTTCAAAAAGATTGTATGATACAGGTTTTTACATACCTAGTGGTCTTGCTCTTAATTATGAAGAGCAAGAATATATATCTGATTGTCTGTTAAAATTTTCAGAATAAGTGAAAGTAATACTTTTTTACAAAAAACTTACGAAGGCCGGTGGTGCAGAGAGACTTTTGCTTAATCAATATAAGTGGTTAAAAAAAAAAAATTATTGTGTAAAAGTTGTATGTTTTGAATTTAAAAATAATCTATTTTTAGATGAAGATCTATCTGTTGAATCAAGTGATATTAAAATATTAGGCGGCCAATGGTTTGTCTCAATGCTAAAATTATTTATTTATCTTTTTCAAAATAAAGCTGAAATCATTGTATCCTCAGGTGTAAAAGAAATATTTTTGGCATCCTTAATTACTTCAAATCGATACAATCTTCTTCTTCATCACCCATTATTTATGACTTTAAATGAAACAGATAAATTTTCTTTTTTTTTAAAAGATAAATTTAATACAATGTGTAAAACTAATTATGGTGCACATCTTTTTTATGATCAAATGAAAAGTTTTAATTTTATTGATTATTTAAAAATTAATTTTAAAGCATGCATTTCGGTACCCAGTATTAAATTTGCAAAGAACATATTTGTTTTATCTGATTATGGAAAATACGAAAAGAAAATTTTGTTCAATAAAGATGCTATTGTATGCAGAGGCGCCATCAAAGAGAATGTATTAAAAGAAATGAAGTTTGAAAAAAAAAATATAGACGAAATAGTTTGCGTGTCAAGACTTGAGGACGATAAAAGAATTGATGTTCTTTTAAAATCTTTCAAAAAACTCTTAGAAATATATCCTAGTAAAAAACTAATAATTTGTGGCACAGGATCATCTAAAGAAAATTTTAAAGATATAGCAATCAGCTTAGGTATTTCTAGCAATGTAATTTTTAAGGGTTTTGTTTCAGATATTGAAATTAAGTCTTTGTACAAGTCAGCTTATCTTTTTATTTCGCTTGATTGGGCCGATTTTAAAATTACTTTATTTGAAGCGTTATCTTATTCTCAAAGAATTTTAGTTAGCACAGAAACCTCTGCTATTGATGAGCTTGAAAGTATTAATCATATGGTTCGTGTTAAACCAGATATTGAAAGTGCTTTTAACGGTATGATGCAAATATATCAGACAGAATCAAAAGCCGATTATCTTTTATTAAGAAATTTTTTAGATAAATATACATGGGAATCTTATAATAAAAAATTATTTAAATATGTATTTGAAGCAAACAATTAACAAGATTCTTCTTTCAAGCAGAATACAGGCATTAAAAATAAAGAAAGAAAAATATGCACATTTTGATAAAAATGAGAGTTTGATATTTAAATATCAGATCAAGCAATTCAATAAAACTTGGTCTTATGCAACTAAAAATATTAAATTTTATTCTGAGTACTCTATAAAATATAAACTACCAAATAAGATTGAGGCACTTATTGAGCTTAATCAATTTCCAATTATAAACAAAGATCAATTAATTAATTTTTTTTCAAGTAAAGAAAATAAATTTTACTTAAAAAATCAAATTAAAACAGGTGGAAGCACTGGTAAGCCTGCTTCTTTTCCTTTTAATTCGCAAGATCAAAAATCATCATATTTAAGATCTTATTTGGGGCGTTCTAGACTTGGAATAAATCCATTTGACTCTACTGCTTTAATATGGGGTCACTCTCATTTATTCGAAAAAAATCTAATTGGAAGATATAAATATTTTTTAAGAAAGTTTAAAGATTTACAGCTAAACATAATCAGATTGAGCGCGTACAATATGAGCAATGAATCTGTTGATAATTATATAAAGATTATTAAAACACAAAATATAAAATTTTTAATAGGCTATACTTCTTGCATTGTAAAAATAGCAAATAGATTAATAGAACTTAATAACAATCACGTCTTTACTAATCTTAAATCAATTGTTGTAACCGCTGAAAATGTTGACAAGATAGATATTAAATTAATTGAAAATGTTTTTAAAATTAATTGCGATATTGAATACGGCACAGCAGAAGCAGGCGTTCTTGGATATTCTGATGATTGTTCAAAAAAAATAAATTTTTTTTGGGACGACTATATTTACCAAAAAAATCAAGATAATAATTTAATCATTACAAGTATATATGATCGTTACTTTCCATTAATTAGATATGATACAGGAGACATTATTAAAAACCACTATTCACAAGATAGTCTTTTATTTACAAATCAAATCATAGGTAGGTCTAATGATAATCTTGAAATTGAAGTAAATTCAAAAAAAATTATTGTACATAGCGAATTATTTACGCACATATTAAAATCTATAGATGATGTTAAAGATTTTTTGATTTTTCAGAAAAATCAAAATATTAAAATAAACTACGTATCGAACAATAAAAAAGGAGACATAGGCGAAGTTTTTTTTAAAAAATTAGAAAAGGAGTATAGTAATTTCAATAAAAATTATTTTACTTTTATTAATGTTCCGGAGCTAAAAAAATTTTCATCACTGTCTGGTAAAAAAAAGTGGATAATAATTGAAAAATAAAAAAATAAATCTCATTGTTGGCGGGACCTTTCATGTTCCAATTCTATTCAACAAGCTAAATGATTTAGGTCATGACGTAAAAGTTTATACCTCAACTCCAAAATTTAAATTTAAAGAGAATATTATTAAAAGTAAAATAATTTTTATACCTATGTTCTTTCAAATTATAAAAAAAATTTTTAATTTCAATCTCAAACCCTGGATGAAATATTTTGATCAATATATGTTCGATAAAATTACATCTTGGATTATGAGAGACGCAGAAATTGTTTATGGTTTTGCTTTTTGCTCATTAGCATGTGGTAAAAAAATTAAAAAAAAAGGAGGCAGGTATTTTCTTGATAGAGCATGTCCCCATATAGATTTTCAAAATAATATTCTTAATCAAGAAAGTAAAAAACATGGCATTATAACGTATTTTAGTTCAGGAGCTGCAGTTCTTAAAAGAGGTAAAGACGAATATGAACTTGCTGATAAAATAATAACACCTTCGTCTTACAGTAAAAAATCTTTTTTAGATAAAGGCTTTGATAAAAAAAAAATTTGCATTGCACCTTTAATTGATAAAAATAAGGCATTTAAATTTAATAAGAGTAAATTAAAAAATTCAGATAGCGTCACTTTTTCTTTTATAGGTGAGAATGTTTTAAGAAAAGGATTGATTTATGTTCTTTATGCATGGAAACTGCTCGGAAATAATCATAAACACAAGCTAATAATTCGATCTAATAATAGTTATATTTATTCAAATAAAATAATTAAAAATTTATTAAACCAAAAGGGTATTTTAATTAAAGAATATTATAAAAATATAAATGATTTTTACAGCGAAACAGATGTTTTATGTTTGCCGTCAATTGATGAAGGATTTGGTATGGTTGTTATTGAGGCCATGTCTAATGGTATACCAACTATAATTTCAGAAAATGTTGGCTCTAAAGATTTTGTTTCTCATAAAAAAAATGGATTAATTATAAAACCGCAAAGTACTCATGCCGTATTAGAAGCCATGCAATTCTTTATCAACAACAAAGTAAAAATATATAATTATGGTAGAGAAGCATACAAAAGCTCCCAAGTTTTTTTCAAAAATGATGTATATAAATATGAACTTAATAAGATTATATGAAAATTATAAAAGTTGTATTTGCTATCATAGAATATTTGATTGTTAATATTCCTGGAGGTCTTGGACAAAAACTTAGATATATTTATTACTCAAAAAGATTCGCAAAATGCGGAAAAAATGTACGTATAGATGTAGGAGTGATATTCCAAAATCTTGAAAATATATACGTCGGATCTGATGTATGGTTTCTGCCGTATAGCATAATTACAGCAAAACCATTTGGTGAAAATTTTAAAAAAAGAATACTAAAAATAAAAAAAAATAATAACTTTGACAAAGAAGACGGTAGTATTCATATAGGAAATCAGACATCAATTGGATCGTATAACATTCTCCAAGGTTACGGAGGAATAAAAATTGGCAGCAAAGTCACTACCAGCGCAAGAGTAAATATATATTCTTTTTCTCACCACCCATATAGCGAGTCTAATGATTCCCTCGTGACTTATGCTAATGCAATGGTTGATGGCCCTATTTCTTGCATAAAATCTCCAATTGTTATCAAAGATGGTGTATGGCTAGGACTTTCCGTATCTGTTTTTGGCGGAACAATTGGAGAGAATTCTTTTATAAAATCTTTTTCATCTGTAAGTTCTAATATTGATAAAAATGTTATTGCAGATGGCAATCCCGCTAATGAAATCTCAAAACGATTCAAATAAAATTAAATTAATGATTTATGCGATACACCCAATCATGTATCAAACTCCTATTTTTTCAGAATTAAATAAATATAAAAAATTAAAATTATCATGGTTAGATTTTAAAGTTTATTTTGGAAGTAATTTATCTATGAAAGAAACTTATTTTTCTACATTTCAAAGTAAAATTAAAAGTGATTACAGCAATTTATTAGAAGGGTATGATTATGAATTTTTAAAAAACTTTACTTTTAATGAAAGAGAAGGTTTTTTTTCACGTATAAATTTTGGAATTATCCCAAAGATTTTATTCGGTAAATATGATGTTATTCTTCTTCATGGCTACAATACTATTACCTCTTTAATTATTTTATTATTTGCCAGGCTTTCTCGAAAAAAAATTATATTCAGGGGAGAGTCTATTATAAGAAGCAGTGAAATATTTTCATCGTTTAAAAATATACTTAAAAAAATATATTTAAAAATTTTTTTTTATTTTTGTCATAGAGTCCTTTATTCATGTACTGGTAATAAATATTTTTTTATAAATTACGGAGTTCCCTTATACAAATTGGAATATATTCCCTGCGCTGTTAATAATAAATTTTTTCAAAAGAAAGTTAAAGAATTGCTTCCATTTAAAAATAAAATTAAAGATTCTATTGGAATTAAAGATAACGACTTGGTTTTGTCAATGTGCTGTAGTTTTATAAAAAGAAAAAGACCAATAGATCTTATAAATGCAGTCAAAAAGTTAGATTATAAAAATAATATTTTTTTACTTTTTATAGGTGATGGACCTGAAAAATTTTTAATAGAATCTAGTTTAAAAAATAGCGGTATTAGATATCATATCACAGGTTTTCTTGGACAAAATGACATCGCTAAATATTATATAGTTTCAGATGTCAGTCTTATACTTTCAGATTACGACCCATCTCCAAAGACTCTTAACGAAGCGATGAATTTCTCAAATTGTATTATAGGAACAAGAGACGTTGGCACATCTATTGACTTAATTAAAAATAATATCAATGGATACATTATAGAAACAGCTAATATTGAAAGTTTAGCAAAGATTATAGCTAATCTTGAAAAAAATAGAGATAAAACTTTAAAAATGGGACAAGAGTCATTGAAAATTGTTTCAGAATTCAATTATCAAAAAAATGTAAAAGCCATTGAGAATGTAATTTTAGATATTAAAAATGAATTTTGAGAGAGTATACGAAACACCAAAAGACGGTAATTATTTTTTTGGATATTATGATAAATCACCAATATGTAAGTCTGATGAAAAACATCTTGCGCTTAAAGTAAATTTTTTTGATAGAGTGCCTCGATGGGGTGACAAGGCATTAATAGGTTTCTTTGAAATTAACAAACCAAATGCACCTTTCCAAGAAATTTGTGAAAGCAATATCTTTAATTGGCAACAAGCAAATATGCTGCAGTGGTATGGAGATCAATCTAGACACATTTTTTTCAATAACCTAGAAAATAATAAATATAGTTCTGTTTTAATTGATCTATCGTCAGGTGTAAGGAATGTTTTTGATATATCCATTTATGATGTCTCTAAAGATTATTCGTACGCGCTGTGCATTGATCATGAGAGACACCACTGGGTTCGAAGAGGCTACAGTTACGATGGTATTTGCAATGAAAAAAAAAAGGGAGATATAGTTAAAAATGATGGGATTTATAAATTAAATTTACATGATAAATCCATTATTAAGTTAATAGATATTAATGATTTAATTAATATAGAACCAGTAAAAAGCATGACACAAGCTTTTCATTACGTAGAGCATATCATGATAAGTCCAAACAGCAAAAGGTTCGCATTTTTACACAGATGGAAGTCAAGCACAGATGATATTCATTCTAGGTTGTATACATGCAATGCTGACGGTACTAATTTATATTTATTAAACAACAGTGGAAGAATGAGCCATTTTTGTTGGATTGATGATCAGGAATTATTTGGTTGGGGAGGTTCTTCAAATTTTTTTTCAAGCTTTAAAAAAAATAGATATTTGAACAATCAGATTCTTAAACCATTAAAATCAGTTTATAAATTAATGATTAAATCTAATCCTGTAGATGGCTTAGATAGGTTTAGCTCTTTTTTAACAGGTGACAGTTATATGTTTTTTTGTGATTTAACTAAAAATATTAAAAAAGTTCCAATAAAGATCATTAATAAAGATGGCCACCCATCATGTAACAAAAATCATGAAAATATCGTTTTGACTGACACCTATCCTGACAAAAATAATATAGCCTCACTATTGTTATACGATTCTATAAAAAAAAATATAATAGTAATTGATGAACTTCAATCATTGCCTAAGTTTAACAATACTGTCTGCAGATGCGATTTGCATCCAAAATGGTCTTACTCTGGAAACTATATATCAATTGATACAATGGATTCAGGCATGAGAAGTATATATGTATACAAAAATAAATAGTCTTCCAAAAAAAAAAATATTATTTGTATCGCCAGGCAGTCGTTCAGAAGCAACGCCGTTTATCAGTGACATTAAGAAAATAAATATTTTTAATTGCGACGCTATTTATACAAAACCAAATTTAAATGATTACTATAGTAATAAACAATCAATATTTTTACGTATTTTATCTAAACTTAGAATTCCATATGATAAATATAAGATAAATCTACGGCTTTTAAATAAAATTAATGAAAATAAATATGACTTTGTTTTTATAATTAAAGGAAATCTAATAAAACCAACTACGTTAAAAAAAATAAAAAAAATATCAAAAAAAACTAAAATTATTTCATGGAATTCTGATGATATGATGCAGTCACACAACTCATCATATTATTACTTATTATCTGTTAAATACTACGATTTAATAGTTACAACAAAGTCTCCCAATACTCTGCCAAATGAACTACAGAAATATGGTGCAAAAAAAATATTATTACAGGATAATTCTTACATTGAAACTATACATAGACCACTAATAAAAAAAATCACAAAACCAAAAAAATTGCCTATTTTGTTTGTTGGTTTTGCTGAAAAAGACAGATTTAGATCAATGAATTTTTTAGCAAAAAATGGTATAAAAGTTGATATATATGGTTCTGGATGGGAAAAAAGTTTTTACAAACTAAATGCCCATCATAATTTAAATATTAATACGCGCAATCTTGTCGGCGATGAGTACTCCGAAGCAATATCAAATGCATATATTTCACTATGCTTTTTAAGAAAAATTAATAGAGACGTTCAAACAGCAAGAAGCGTTGAAATACCAGCATGCTCAGGGTTAATGCTTGCTGAAAGAACAGATGAGCACATTAAGATGTTTGAAGAAGACAAAGAGGCTGTTTATTTTTCATCTGATAATGAGTTATTAGAAAAAATAAATTATCTTATCAATAATGAACATGTAAGAGATAAAATTGCAAAAAATGGCTATCGTAAATGCATGAAATCAAAAATGTCATATATTGATAGATTAAATGTTATTCTAGAAAATTGCTGATGTTTTTTATAAAATATTAAAGTTAATGATTTTAATGGAGCTAGTTTATGTATTTACATTACAAGATATACACTTTAACAAGCGCTGAAAACTAATATTTAAAATCCAAAAGCTATGCACACTTTTTTTAAATGATTATTTTTATAATATTTTCTTCATTTTATTTATTTATAACCTCAGACTATTATATAGACACTCTATACTATTTTTTCATTCACTTTTTACTATATATTTTTTACATTAATAAAAAAAATTTTTTTAGATTTTTTTTATTTATTTTTTCCGTCTTGACGTTGGCTACGCCAATTTTATTAAAAGAAATTTCTATTGATTTTAGTTTAGAAATACCAGTAGAGAAAATTTCTCATAATCTTCCCGAGACATTAATTTATATATCCTTATATTTATCAATATTAGTTATGGTTATTATTATATTTTCGTCTTATTTTGCAAAAAAACGTTCGTTAATTTTAGACTTTAGTATTTTATTTAATAGAAAGAGTATTAATCCTATTTTAATTATTTTTTTTATTATAGTTTTGGCAGTTTCATCATTCTTCTGGCTGCTTAGCATAAATTATTTTAGCTATATAACAGAAAGGCCCACAAATCCATTTATAGTCGTAGCTTTAGTATCGTTTTCTTTATTAACAACTTTAATCTTGTGTTTGGGATATATGATAAAAAACAACAGTAGTAATAGTACTTTTATGATTTTTCTTTATCTGTTTGTTGTTTTAAGCGCAATATTTTTTAGTATTAAAACAGGATCTAGAATCGCTTTAATGATTCCAATTGTCGCTTTTATTTACAATCATAAAGAATTTTTTAAAAAAAAAATTTGGTTATTGATATTTTTATTTCCATCATTGACAGTGATTTTTTATTCAATGGAGATATCCAGAAACAGTGAAAGCAATATTGTGTTATCTAATTTTTTAAGAGAAAAAGTATTTTATGACACGAAATCATTTATTTACTTCACTATAGATATAATAACTAATAGATTTAATTATTTAAAAGCGATTAATGAAGTTTTTTTAACTTTCTCAAATAATTTTAATATTAAAGAAGATTACCTTCAAAATATTTATGGCTTTATTCCTAGGGTATTATGGCCCGATAAACCAATTATGGGTTTAAACTTGAATTATATAGGAATAGAAATCAAAGCTCTTGATCCATTGGATAAACTTACCTCATATAGCATTCATTATATTGGAGAAAGTTTTTATCAATTACGATGGTTTGGTTTGATAATTGCTTTTTTACAAGCAATAATTTTGGCAAAAATAGACTCAATCAAAGAAAATATCTCTATAACAAATTATACATTATCATTTAAGTTAACTATTTTTGTTGTAATGACAGGCTCTTTATTAACTTTTTTACCAGAGTTATTCCTTCTTATAACTCCCATAATAGTTTTATGCGCATTATTAAATACAAGGAGTAATGAATAGAATAATTATATTATCTAATTTTTTTAAACCAGGTTTCAAAGCCGGTGGACCAATCAAATCTCTTGATTTGCTTTGTAAAAATTTGAGAAATGATTTTGAAATTTTAGTAATCACATCAGCATATGATATAGATTCAACAGAAACTTACGCTAAAATAGAACTGGATAAGATATTAAAAAAAGATGGCTATAAAATCGTTTACCTATCTAAATATAATTTAAGCAATATATTGCTTTATATAAAAAAATTTAATCCAAATTTAATATATTTAAATAGTATTTTTAGTTTACAAAATATTTTTATTTTTGCCTTAAATAAGTTTATAAAATTACCTAAAATTATATTGTCTCCTCGAGGCGAAATAAGTCTTAACACATTAAAAATAAAAAAATATAAAAAAATATTTGCTATTTTTATTTTTAAATTTTTTAATTTTTTTAATGGAATTGATTTTCACGCTACTAATAAATTTGAGTCTAAATATATATTAAAAATATTTCCAAGAAATAACGTAACCACAATACCCAATTTTTCTTTATTGTTTAAAAAACCAAAAAAGAAATATAAAAAAATAAATAAAATTAGGATCTGCTTTATATCCAGGATTACTCCAAAAAAAAATCTAAAATATGCTATCCAAGTTTTGACTGATTCAAGACTTAGTAATATTGAAATATTTTTTGACATTTGGGGTCCAATAGAAGATAAAAAATATTGGAGGGAATGCTTAAGTCATATAACCAATTTACCAGAAAACATCCAAGCTAAATATATGGGAGTATTTAATGCCTCTGATCAAGCTAATTTGCTTTCATGTTATGAATTACTCTTTTTACCAACGTTAAATGAGAATTTTGGACATGTAATTTTCGAGTCAATGCAATTGGGAATAGTGCCTCTTATTAGTGATAATACTATGTGGACCTCTATTAACAATTGTGGAGGAGGAAGTTTTCCTCTACAAAATAAAAATAAATTTGTAAGTTATTTGCTAGACTTCTCTAGGCTGGATAATAAAAAATTTTCTAAAATTTCAAAAATGATGATACAATATTCTTATTCAAATAGTGATAACTTAACTTATAAAAAAAAATATAAGAGCTTTTTTAATGAAAAATCAAAATAAAATTCCACAACTTCTTCATAACGCAATCATTTGCATCACTGGTGGCACTGGTTCTTTTGGTCATGCAGTTATGCGATTCTTGCTTGATACAAATATTAAGGAAATCAGAATCATTAGTCGCGATGAGGTGAAGCAAGATGATATGCGAAAAAAATATTCTAACCATAAATTAAAATTTTTTATAGGTGACGTTCGTGATAAAAGCTCACTCACTAGACCGATAAATGGCTGTGACTTTATTTTTCATGCTGCAGCATTAAAACAAGTTCCATCTTGTGAATTTTTTCCAATGGAAGCAGTTAAAACTAATATTTTAGGAACTGAAAATGTATTAGAAGCTGCTATTGATTGTGGGGTACGTCGAGTTATTGTTTTAAGCACTGATAAGGCTGTTTATCCGATTAATGCCATGGGGCTCAGCAAAGCCATGATGGAAAAAATTGCTATCCAGAAATCACGTTTAACCAATAAAACAATAATTAATATTACACGTTATGGAAATGTAATGGCCTCGCGTGGTTCTGTTATTCCTCTTTTTATAGAGCAAATATTGAACAAAAAGCCAATTACAATTACCGATCCTAGTATGACAAGATTTATGATGTCTTTAGAAGATGCTGTTGATTTAGTTTTATATGCATTTAAGCACGGAAAAACTGGAGAAATTTATGTACAAAAATCACCTGCTACCGATATTAAAACTTTAGCCAATGTATTAAAAAATTTATTAAATGCCCCACATCATCCAATTAATGTCATAGGCACTCGTCATGGAGAAAAGTTATTTGAAGTGTTATTAAGTCGAGAAGAAAAGGTAAGAGCAAAAGATCTAAAAAAATATTATTGCATCTCTCCCGATCAAAGAGATTTGAATTATAAAAAGTTTTTTGATGTCGGAGAGAAAAAAATTTCAGATTCGATAGAATATAATTCTCATAATGCTACTTATTTAAATTTTAAAAATTTACAAAATCTCTTAAAAAAACAGGATTTTATAAAAAGTATAATTAGAAGAAAATAATAGAGCCAAGGAATAAAATATGAAGGTTCTAATTACAGGAGCAAATGGGTTCGTTGGTAAAAATTTAAAACTTTTCTTAAAAGAGAGATCTGATATTGAAATCTTAAGTTTTTATAAAGAAGATAGTAGTTCTTTACTTTTTGATCTTGTAAGCAAGGTTGATTTTATTTTTCATTTAGCAGGTGTAAATCGCTCTGACGATCCAAAAGAATTTATATTTGGAAATGAGGTTTTAACTCAAAAAATATCCGATGCAGTTAAAAAAACAAATCGAAAAATATCCATCATTTATACCTCATCTATTCAAGCAAAATTAGATAGCTCTTATGGTTTAAGTAAACGCAATGCTGAGAATATATTACTAAATTTATGTCAAGATTTTAAAATACCCGTTCATATTTTTCGTCTACCTAATATTTTTGGTAAGTGGTCTAAACCTAATTATAATTCGGTAGTATCAACTTTTTGTTATAATATTACTCGAGATATTCCTATCCACATTAATGAACCAAATGATTTAGTCAGCTTAGTTCATGTCGATGATGTTATTAAACATTTCATTGAGATAATGGATGAAAAAGAAAAAAACTTAAATGATAAAGATTTTAAATTTGTAAAGCCGACATACGAAATATCAGTGGGTGATCTTGCAAGGCAGCTTCACGCTTTTAAAGAAATGCGCAACTCTAATATATCAGAGCGTGTTGGGACTGGATTAGTAAGATCTTTATATTCCACTTATATAAGTTATTTACCCCAACAAAAGTTTTCATACCCAGTCAAAATTCATGGTGATTTGCGTGGACGTTTTGTAGAAATGCTCAAAACTCAAGATAGTGGACAATTTTCTTACTTTACAGTTTTACCCAATATGACCAGAGGAGAACATTATCATCATAGTAAAACTGAAAAATTTTTAGTTATTAAAGGCAGTGCTTGTTTTAAGTTTCTTCATTTAGATACTGCAGAAACTTACGAATTAATAGTAAATGGTGATAAACCTGAAATAGTTGAAAGTATTCCAGGTTGGGCGCATAATATCAAAAATATCGGAAATGATGAAATGGTGGTTATGCTTTGGGCAAATGAAAATTTTGATCGCTCTCATCCAGATACTTTTTCTTATCAAATATGAAATTAAATAAAAAAAAACTTAAAATTATAACTGTAGTTGGAACAAGACCAGAGATTATAAGGTTATCACGTATTTTTTCAGTTTTAGATAAATACTGTGAACATATTTTAATTCACACAGGTCAAAATTACGATTATGAGCTTAACCAAATTTTTTTTGACGATTTAAAAATTAGGAAACCAGACTTTTTTTTAAATAGCGCTAGAAATAGCAAAAGTACTGCAAATACTATTGGCAATATTATTACCGCAGTGGATGAAGTGTTAGATAAAGTTCAACCAGATGCATTATTAGTTTTGGGAGACACCAATAGCTGTTTATCTGTCATAGCTGCAAAAAGAAGAAAAATACCTATTTTTCATATGGAGGCGGGCAACCGCTGCTTTGATCAACGCGTACCTGAAGAAATTAATCGCAAAATCGTTGATCACGTTGCGGATATTCATCTGCCTTACAGCTCTATTGCGCGAGAATATCTTCTAAGAGAAGACTTGCCTGCTGATCAAATTATTAAGACAGGCAGTCCTATGTTTGAAGTTTTAAATTATTATTTACCACAAATTAAAAAATCTAAAATTGTCTCTAAACTTAAGTTAAAAAAAGAGCAATATTTTGTTATGAGTGTGCATCGTGAAGAAAATATAGAATTAGATATTAACTTTAATAAAATTTTCAAAATAATTAATATGCTTGCAGAAGATTATAATTTACCAGTTATTATATCTACTCACCCACGAACGCAAAAAAAATTAAATCTTCAAAACAAAAAATTTCATCAAAAAGTAAATTTTATCAAACCATTAGGTTTTTATGATTATATAAATTTACAAATGAATGCCAAAGCTGTGTTATCTGATAGCGGTACTATTACAGAGGAGTCTTCAATTTTAAATTTTCCGGCTTTAAATATTAGGGAGGCGCATGAGCGACCTGAGGGAATGGAAGAAGCTTCAGTTATGATGGTTGGTTTAGAAATTGATCGAATAAAAAAAGGATTAATGATTTTACAAATGCAATCTCGAGCGAATGATCGCATGCTGTCTTTAGTACAAGATTATAATGTGCCAAATGTAAGTGATAAAATTGTGCGTATCATTCATAGCTATGTTGATTATGTAAACAGAGTGGTTTGGAAAAAGTAGCTGTGGATCGCTATGATTTGTTAATTGTTAATAGGAGTTTCTGGCCAGTCTATCCTGTAATTGGTGAGGGATTATTAAGGGTGGCAGAAAGTTTTGCATCTTCAAAAAAAGTTGCTGTTATTTTACAAGATCATGCCAATATAAATAAACATTTAAAAGAATTTAAACGTGGAGCTGGAGTAAATTTTTTTTCTATACGAGCGTTTTCTAATTCTTCTAGCAGTCTAATTATAAGAGTTTTAGATTCTATATTTTTTACGTTTTGGGTTTTTTTTTGTTTAATAAGAACTAGACCAAAAAATATCTATGTTTCTACTGACCCGCCAATACTTGTTCCATTTATTATTGCAATATTTTCAAAAATAATGAATTTTAAATATATTTATCATTTGCAAGATATTCATCCTGAAGCATCAAGCGTTGTTATAAAAATTAACAGAAGTTTATTTAACTTACTTAAAAAAATAGATAACTTTTCTATGAGACAGGCCAGACTGTTAATTACTTTAAATGAAGAGATGAAAATAGAAATTTTGAATCGTATAAATATTCAAAAAGAAATTGCAATTATTGAAAATCCATCGATACCATTTAATATTGACATATCATTAGAAAAAAAAAAAGGCTTTTCATTTACGGGTAACATCGGCAGACTTCAAAGAATTCCTTTGCTTATCAATGCTATAATAGAATATAGAAAAAGAGGAGGTAGTTTAGAATTTGCATTTGTGGGCGGAGGAGTGTTTTCTGATCAAATTTTTAAATTATCCAAAAATATTTCATTAATTAAATGTCATGGCTTAGTTACATCAGAACAAGCGGGATCTATTTCTAGTAAATATGAATGGGCCTTAGTGCCTATCGAAGATGAGGTAACTCGTTACGCTTTTCCTAGTAAAATATCTTCTTACATATATTCTGGAGCAAAAATTTTAGCAATTTGTAGCGATGAAACCAGTGTTGCTAAATGGGTAAAAACTAATCAGGTTGGTATTGTAGTTAAACCGACTGTAGATGCTGTGGTTGATATTTTTTTTAAAATAGAAAAAAGTAAAATTAATACTGATTTTATCGACTTAGATCGAAAAGAATTAAAAAAAAAATTACATATGGATCTATTTGTTAAAAATATTAAATCCAAAATATTTCCTTTATATAATGACTAAAATATTAATAACCGGAGCAACAGGATTTGTAGGTAGAGCGTTATTTGAAAATTTAAAGTTAAAAAAAAAATATTTAATTCACTTAACTACACGAACCAATCAAGAAGAATTATTCGAAGGAGGAAAAGCTTTTAATATTGGTGAAATTGACGCCAATACTGATTGGAAGAATGCACTTGATGGAGTTGATTGTATTGTGCATTGTGCAGCCAGGGCGCATAGGACGGAAAAGAAACAAACAGATTCACTAAATGCTTATCGAAGAATTAATGTGGATGGAACTAGAAATCTTGCTAAGCAAGCTGTGGCAATAGGTATAAAACGTTTAATATTTTTAAGTTCCATAAAAGTACATGGCGAAGAAACAATTGCCTCAAAGAGTTTTAAATATAATGATATTTCACAACCAGAAGATGCCTATGGGATTTCTAAATGGGAGGCAGAACAGGCATTATTAGAAATATTTAAACAAACTGGATTAGAGGTAGTCATTATTAGACCGCCTTTAGTTTATGGCGAAGGAGTAAAAGGAAATTTTTTGTGTTTATTAGATATAGTTTATAAACAAATACCATTACCTTTTGCAAAGATTAATAATTTAAGATCTTTTGTCGGACTTGATAATTTAATAGACTTAATTATTTGTTGTATTGAACATCCTAAAGCAGGGGGAAAAACTTTTTTAGTTTCAGATGGTGAAGATCTCTCAACAACTGATTTGGTAAGAAAATTATCTAAATTTATGAACAAATCCCCGAGACTGCTTCAAGTTCCTCAATTAATAATTCAATTAATAGGTCGTTTGGTTGGAAAATCTTTGGAGGTTAAAAGATTGCTAGGATCCTTACGAGTAGATAATTCTTATACTCGTGAAATATTAGGATGGAGTCCAGTATTAAGTTTAGATGAATCGTTAGCAAAAACAGTTCGCTGGTATTTAAAAAATCGATGATACGTTTATTAGATATTATATTTTCTTTTCTTAGTTTGATTTTATTTTTTCCATTGTTTATTTTAATATTTTTTGTTGGATTTTTTGATACGGGCTTCCCTTTATTTATTCAAAAAAGAGTTGGATTAAATTTAAAAAATTTTACATTGATAAAGTTTAGAACTATGAAGATAGGCGCCTTGTCTACTGGTACGCATTTAATTGATCCATCAAATATTACTTGCTTTGGATATTTTCTGAGAAAATTTAAATTAGATGAACTGCCACAGTTATTAAATGTATTAATGGGGCATATGAGCTTAGTTGGACCTCGTCCATGTTTGCCTAATCAAAAAAGATTAATTATCGAGCGTAAAAAAAGAGGGATATATAAAGTTAAACCGGGAATTACCGGTCTGGCGCAAGTTTCTGGCATTAATATGTCAAGGCCTGTTCTACTT
>Ga0209550_10000536_pt1 | contig 36058 bp, 34 predicted proteins | sample LauGreSuBDMM15SN_2_FD_187567 | JGI IMG/M metagenome (GOLD analysis project Ga0209550, IMG submission 187567) | Freshwater lake microbial communities from Lake Michigan, USA - Su13.BD.MM15.SN (SPAdes) (version 5) | ecosystem: Environmental > Aquatic > Freshwater > Lake | place: Lake Michigan... | reverse complement strand
GTAGATCGTTGACAGCCAACCCGTGCCCTTGGCTTCTGGCGCAAGGCCTTGATCTTTCAAGAGATTAAAGGCATCTTGGTAGAAGGGGCTGGATTGGTAGTTATAGCCCAAGATAGCGCCCGCCGTCTGCGCTTCGTCCGGCATGCCTAGGGCAAGGTAACATTCCACCAAACGCTCTAACGCCTCTGCGGTTTGGGCGGTGTTTTGGTAATCTTGCACCACATTGCGGAAGCGATTCAAAGCGGCGCTGTATTGGCGCTTTTTCAGGTAATAGCGGCCAATTTCCATTTCCTTGGCGGCCAAATGGTCAAAGGCCAAGTCAAACTTGAGCATGGCCGATTTGGCATATTCGCTGTCAGGATATTGTTCGATCACCACGCGCAGGGCTTGCAGCGCTTGGAAGGTTAGGCCCTGATCGCGGCCCACTTCGTCGATCTGGTCGTAATAGGACAGGGCGATCAGATAATGCGCATAGGCCGTATCTTCGCCAGCGGGATAAAAAACAAGGTAGCGTTGCGCCGCCACACGGGATTCTTCGTAGTTCTTGCGTTTGTGCAGGGTAAAGGCCTGCATGATCACGGCGCGCTTGGCCCATTCGGTATAGGGGTAAAGCCGCTCGACATCTTGAAAATAGGCCAAAGCATTTTTGGCATTGGTCTTGGCATCGCCTTTGCCATTAAAAGCCAACTCGCCCTTCATATAGATTTGCTCGGCGGTCAAACCCGCCAAAGGATCTACAACGTCTTTGGTCTTTGGGCTGCAAGCGACCATCATGGCCAAAATCAGCGCAATTCCCAGACCGCGCCGTAAGCTTGATCTTGCGATTGCCATCGTCTTGCCTATCCCCAACCAATCGCGGCCAGACACAACCTGTGCCCTGCCATCCTTGAAGGATTCCTAACACATAAAAATCCGCTGCGCAAAACGGCTTTCACCGCTTTTGCCCCAAGCTTAGGCGTAAAGCGGGAAATCCCCGCGATGCACGCCGACACCGGGCAACTTGCCGCCCGCCAAAGCATCGCAATCATCCATCACAAAGGCACCAGGCGTGGTGAAAAGCTTGTGCAGCAGCCGGTTTGTCAGGGCATGGCCGGCCCGAACGCCGGTATAGCGGGCCAAAAGCGGCGCGCCGGCCAAGGAAAGATCGCCCAAAGCGTCCAGCATCTTGTGGCGCACAGGTTCATCGGCATAGCGCAACCCACCCGGAGACAGCACCTTGTCGCCATCAAAGACCACGGCATTGTCCAGCGTGCCACCTTGGGCCAAGCCAAGGGCGCGCATGGCGTCCACATCCGATTGGCGGCAGAAGGTGCGCGAATCGCACAGCTCGCGCACAAAGGCGCCGTTGGCCATGTTCAGGTGGCGCGATTGTTGGCCAATGCTGGCATCGGCAAAGTCGATTCGAAAATCAATTTCCAGCATTTCGGCGGGGTCTAGGCGGGCAAGGGCTGCGCCGTCTTGCACCTCGATCGGCATCAGAACGCGAATGGCGCGGGCGGGGGCGGATTGGGGCTGAATACCCTTGGCCATAATAGCGGCCACAAAGGGGGCGGCAGAGCCATCGAGGATCGGCACTTCGGGGCCGTCGATTTCGATCAGGGCGTTGTTGATCGCCAAACCGGCCAGCGCCGCCATCAGATGTTCGATGGTCGACACCTGCACGCCATCGTCATTGGCGATCTGGGTGCACAGTTTTGAGGCCACCACCGCATCCCAGCGGGCGGGAACCAGTGGGTCAACCCCGCGCAGATCGGTGCGGCGGAACCATATGCCGTAATCGGCCGAAGCGGGGCGCACAACCAAACGCACCGGCTTGCCATTATGCAGGCCCGTGCCCTTGAAGCTTACCGCCGATTTCACCGTATTTTGCACCGACACCTCTAAAACCAACGCGCGTCTTTGGCGCATTTGACCGTCTATCCCCTTCGTTTAGCGGCCTAAACGCAGAAGCTCAATTCACGCTTTGTGACGTCTTGTAACAATCGAAAAACCCGCACAATGCGTTGATAAATATGAAAAAAGCCCAAACTTTGCGTTCGGGCTTTTCACACTGTTACACAGGACCAATTGGGTCAGTTTGCCTGCCTGCGCAAGAAGGCTGGGATTTCCATCCTGTCTTGATCCGAGGCAGGTTCTGCCTCGTCGTCGTAGCTGGTGACGGGGGGCTGCGCGCGCTGCGGTTGGGCCGCTTCGGCGCTGCCGCCGGACATCCGGCTGATCAAAGATCCGATGCCAAAGCGCGGGCGTTCGGCAGGCTTGGGTGCCGGGGCCACTGGCCGTGCTGTCGGTTGGGCGGGGGCCTTGCTGACGGCGGCTTGCAAACGCGCCATCGCTTCGGGCGAAGGTGATCCCATCGGGCGCGGACGCGGGGCGATGAAGTTGGCGGCGTCATTGTCACGCGGCATAGATGGGGCCGCTTGGGTTACGCGCTGCTCTTCTGCGGGGCGGTAAACGGGGGCTGGCACTTCGTCCACTTCGGGGGTGAAGCTGCGCGGTTGTTCAAACTGCGCGCGCACGGGCGCCGGTTCAACTTCTGCAGCCACCGGGGCGGCTGTGGCCACAGGGGCCTCGACCACAGGTGCCGGCTTGAGCGGTTCGTGCAGCGGGCGGCGGGCGTGGGGCGGTTCGGCCTTGGCAGTCTTGATGTCGATGCCTGTCGCCACAACCGACACACGCAGCACACCTTCCATCGTGGTGTCCAAGGTGGAGCCCACGATGATATTGGCGTCAGGATCAACCTTTTCGCGGATGATATTGGCGGCTTCGTCCAATTCGAACAGGGTCAGGTCATAGCCGCCGGTGATGTTGATAAGCACACCCTTGGCGCCATGCAGGCTGATTTCGTCCAAAAGCGGGTTGGCAATGGCCTTTTCGGCGGCCTGAACGGCGCGGTCATCGCCCGAGGCTTCGCCCGTGCCCATCATGGCTTTGCCCATCTCGTCCATCACGGCGCGGACGTCGGCGAAGTCGAGGTTTATCAGGCCGGGGCGAACCATCAGGTCGGTCACACCCTTAACGCCTTGATACAGGACGTCGTCTGCCAAGGCGAAAGCTTCGGTAAAGGTCGTGCGCTCATTGGCAAGGCGGAACAGGTTCTGGTTGGGGATCACGATCAGCGTGTCGACAACCTTTTGCAGCGCCTCAATGCCCTCTTCAGCTTGACGCATCCGTTTGTTGCCTTCGAACTGGAAGGGCTTGGTCACAACACCCACGGTCAGCACACCCAGTTCACGCGCAGCTTGCGCGATGATGGGGGCAGCGCCCGTGCCCGTGCCGCCACCCATGCCTGCGGTGATAAAGCACATATGCGCGCCAGCCAGATGATCGACGATCTGCTCGATAGATTCCTCGGCGGCGGCCGATCCGACAGAGGGGCGCGCACCTGCGCCCAAACCTTCGGTTGCTTTCAGACCCATCTGGATCTTATGCGCCGAGCGGCTTTGCTGCAGCGCCTGCGCATCTGTGTTGGCAACCACAAACTCGACGCCTTCGAGTTTTTTGTCGATCATGTTATTGACCGCGTTGCCACCGGCGCCACCGACGCCAAACACCGTGATGCGCGGCTTCAAGTCTTCGCGCTCTGCACTGACTGTAAGGTTCAAAGCCATTTCACGTCCCGCCGTTTTTTTGTTGAGAAGCAGCGGCCCCGCGCTGCCTTTTTCTTTGTCGTCTTTCGTGTCGACGCGCCCCGCTTTTGCCGCTGAAACTGCCGACTTGTCCACGATCCTAGACACTCTGCAGGCAAACGTCACTAAAAAACCGCATCTTCACCACAAAATATGGTGAATTTGTTTAAAGGAACCCCGCCATGTCGCATAAAGCGCAGGATATAGGGGGTTACCAGTTGTCCTTAAACCATTTTAACGCGCGTTTGATCGACCGCGCCGGATAGCGTTCGGCGGGAATATCGAAATCCCACCATTCGTCTTGCGGGTGGGCGGCAAAAAGACACAGGCCCACGGTCGAGGCAAAAGACGGCCCCGTAGCGGCTTGCGGCAGGCCCTGCACACGCAGGGGCCGGCCCATGCGCACACGCTGGCCAAGGATGCGGCTGGCCAAACCATCCAACCCAGGGATCTGGCTTGCCCCACCCGTCAGCACGATCTGCTGGCTGGGCAAGTGCGAGAAGCCCGCAGCCTCGAGCCGTTCAGCGGCTTGCTCTAAGATTTCTTCCACGCGCGGGCGGATGATGCCGATCAATTCGGTGCGGCTGACTTGGCGGCGGTCTTTTTCCCAATCGCCACTGTCGCCACCGATCTCGATCATCTCGCGGTCGTCCATGCCCGTGGCATGCACCCCGCCGTGTTTGGTCTTAATGCGCTCGGCCACGGCAAAGGGCACGTGCAGACATTGGGCGATGTCAGAGGTGACGTGATCCCCCCCCAAGCGCACCGAGTCCGAAAAGATCATGTGCTTTTTCATGAAAATCGACAGGCCGGTTGACCCGCCGCCCATGTCGATACAGGCCGCGCCCAACTCGCGCTCGTCCTCGACCAACGAAGAAATCCCCGAAGCATAGGCCGACGAGGCGATGCCCGCCAAATCAAGGTCGCAGCGCTTGATGCAGTAAAGCAGGTTTTGCACCACGTCGGCGTCCACCGTCAAAAGATGCATATCGCAGGCCAAGCGGTTGCCGCTTTGATCGCGCGGGTCGGCCAGGCCTGTGCGGTGGTCCAGCGCGAAATTGACCGGTTGGGCGTGGATCACCTCGCGCCCCTCGCCGATATCGGGGGCATCACAGGCGGCCAGAACGCGCGACACATCGTTTTCGTGCACCAAGGCATCGTGCAGCTCGATCTCGCCCGCAAGGCCATAGCTGCGCGGTTCACCGCCCGAGAAGCAGGCGATCACATGATCCACCCGCACGTTTGCCATTTTCTGTGCCGCTTGCACCGCCGTGCGAATGGCGCGTTCGGTTTCGTTCATGGCGCTGATCTCGCCAAAGCGCACCCCGCGCGAGCGGGTCGTGGCCGCCCCGATGACGCGGAAGTTCGACTGACCTGCCATCGACCCCACACCATCGACATCACCCGATTCGTCAAGCCCGTCAAAGCGCAAGACCAGACAGGCGATCTTCGAGGTGCCCACATCCAAAATCGCAATCATGCCCCTTTGCAGGGCAGCTTTGCGCAAATTCCGCATGGCACGTTGGGATTGGTACAGGTCGGTCATGATTTTGACTCCGTGGGAACTTTGATACCATGGGCCGCGCGCAGGGCATCAAGGGCTGCCGGGGCAAGGCGAAGAACGGGGCGTTGCGGGTTGCGCAGATCGACAGATGTCAGATCGCGCGCAAGGATGTTTTCGGCGGCGTTCAGGGCGATTAGCCCGTTCAGGGCGGTCACCGGATTTTCGGCGGGCAAGAGGATGCTTTGATTGCGGTCCAACACCAGATCCCAGCGGCGCGTGCCCACACGCACCAAACCACGGATGCGGCTTTCAAAGGGGCTGGCCGTTTGCAACAGGGCAATCGCCTCGGGGATGGCTTTGTCCGCCCCCTGCCCCGCGATCAGCGGCAGATCGGCGCGGTCGGCGCGGTCAGCCAAGCCAGCGATGCGGTGGCCGGTGTCATCCAGCAAGATCAGCCCCGCATCGGTGCGCCAGACCCAAGCGGGCTGGCGTTCGGTGATGGTGATTTGCAGCACATTGCCGGTTCCCAAGCGCACCACGGCACGGGCCACAGCATCCAGATTTTCCGCAGAAACGCGGATCGCATTCAGGTCAAGCTCTAGCGCAGATTGCGGCAAGCGCAGCGCCAGTTTTGCACGCACGGCATCGGCCAATTCGGGCGAGGCCCCGTCAATAGACACCAAGTTCACCATGAACATCGGCCGCTCGGTCACTTGGTCCTTGGCCGAGGTCATCACCCCCCACAAGGCATCGCGCCGTGCTTGGCTGGCCAGAACGATCCCCACGACCAGCGCCACCACCAGCACCGGCAAGCCAAAGCGCATAAAGACGCGGAAAGCGGGCGTCAGCCACAGGCGCTGCATCTTATAGGCCCAGCGGGATGGGGCCGGATCACGGCGCGGCGGCAGGGCGCGGCTTAACGATTGCATGAGGCGTCCTTTACGATCCAGTCGCACAGTTCTGGGAAGGAAATGCCGCAATAAGCCGCCTGTTCAGGGGCGAGCGAGGTGGGCGTCATCCCGGGTTGCGTGTTGGTTTCCAGCAAAATCAGCCCCGCCAAGCCCCGGCTTTCATCCCAGCGAAAGTCGGTGCGGCTAAGACCACGGCAGCCCAAAGTGCGGTGCGCGCGCAGGGCATAATCTAGGCAAGCCTGTGAAATTTCATCAGGCAAGCGCGCGGGGATTTCATGGCGGCTGCCACCGGGTTTGTATTTGGCATCAAAGTCATACCAGCCGTCGGTCAGAATATCGGTGACAGCCAAGGCGCGCGCGCCCATCACCGCCACCGTCATCTCGCGCCCCGGCGCATAGGCTTCGACCATCACAGTTTCGGGCATGGTTTCAGCCAAGCGCGGCGCATTCTCGCCCGGGCGGACCATATATACCCCGACCGAGGAGCCTTCGTTGTTGGGCTTGACCACATAGGGCGGCGACATCACATGGCCCCGTGCCACATCGTCCCGCGATGCCAGAACCGAGGCCACAACCGGCAAACCCGCCGCCACGTAAGCGGCCTTGGTGGCGGTTTTGTCCATGGCAAGGGCCGAGGCCAGCACCCCAGAATGGGTATAGGGAATTCCCAGCCATTCCAGCAGACCCTGCACGCAGCCGTCTTCGCCGTAGCGGCCATGCAGCGCGTTGAACACGCAGTCGGGCTTGATGTCTTGCAAACGTGCAGCCAGATCGCGGCCAGCGTCAACCGCCACCACGTCATATCCTGCCACCCGCAAGGCTTTGGCACATTCGTGCCCCGATGACAGCGACACTTCCCGTTCTGCGGAAAGCCCCCCCATCAGTACCGCCACGCGGGAGCCTGCGCCTGCAAGCTTGCCCACCATCACTGCCTCATCCGGACTTTGCCGGTTATTGTTATTTATCTGCGGACGGTTCGCCGACCCGCATGATTTCCCACTCTAACCTGATCTGTAGGTTTTGCAAAACCCTCTTTCGCACTTCTTCACCAAGATTTTCCAAATCGGCGGCGGTGGCGTGGCCAAGGTTGATCAAAAAGTTTGAATGTTTGGGTGACATCTGTGCCCCACCAAGGGTGGCGCCGCGCAAACCGGCATCGTCGATCACCTTCCACGCTTTCAGCTCGTGGGTGTCATCGGCCTGTCCGGTCGAAGAATGGCCGATCGGATTGCGAAAGGTTGATCCGGCAGAGCGGTCTTTGGTCGGCTGGCTGGCATCGCGCTTGGCGATTTGGTCGGCCATCTTGGCCTCTAGCGCGGCGGGGTCGGCGGGATGCGCGCCAAAGGTGGCCTGCACGATCACCCAGCCATCGGGCAGAGTTGATTGGCGGTAGGCCAGAGCCAAATCAGCCGCTTGGATCGTCACGACCTGCCCCTGCCGCGTAATGGCGCGCACCTCGACCAGATGATCCTTTACATAAGAGCCATAGCAGCCCGCATTCATCCGCACCGCGCCGCCAATTGTGCCGGGGATGGTGCGCAAAAAGGTCAGGTCCAACCCGCCTTCGGCCGCGCGCCGTGCCACATGGGCATCCAGCGCCGCAGCCCCCGCCACCACACGGTCGCCCTGCACCGCTATGTCGTTAAACCCCCGCCCCAGCCGGATCACGACAGCGCGAATACCCCCATCGCGCACGATCAGGTTGGAACCGACGCCCATGGGAAACACCGCAACCGAAGGGTCAAGATCACGCAGAAACTGTGCGAGATCATCCTCATCCGCAGGCTGAAACACATAATCCGCCGGCCCGCCGACGCGCAGCCAAGTGAGGTCCGCCAAGGACCGCTGCGGGGTAAGCGTACCGCGAGGGGTGGGAAGTAATGTCATGGGTGGTTGGTATAGGGCGGGCAAAGCGGGTGCAAGATGCGCCTAGCCCAACTTCCCCGGCAGCGCGTTGGCCCAAGCCGAGATTGACCCTGCCCCCAAACACACCACCAAATCGCCCGGGCGGGCGTTTTGGCGCACGAGGCGCGTCAGATCGGCTTCGCCCATCAAAGCCTCGGCGTGGCGGTGGCCGTGGGCGATCAGGCCAGCGACCAGATCGTCGCGGGCAGCCCCTGCGATGGGGTCTTCGCCAGCGGCGTAAACGTCGGCGATGGCGACCACATCGGCCTCGTTAAAGCAGGTGCAGAAGTCTTCGAACAGGCTGGCAAGGCGCGTGTAGCGGTGGGGTTGGTGGATGGCTATCACCTTGGCGCCGGGCACTTTGGCGATAGACTGGCGGGCGGCTTTCAAAACGGCGGCAATCTCGACCGGATGGTGGCCGTAATCATCGATGATCGTCACGCCCCCCACAGTGCCCACGGTGGTAAAGCGGCGGTTCACCCCTGCGAAACTGGCCAAAGCATCGCGGATTTCGGCACGCTTCATACCCAAATGGCGCGCCACAGCGATGGCGGACAAGGCGTTGGATACGTTGTGATCGCCCGGCATCGGCAGGGTGCAGTTTTTGATCACGGGGGCCCCCGCTTCGCCTTGCAGCACCACATCAAAGGTCGTTCGGCCCGGGTCGTGGCGCAGGTTCACAGCGCGCACATCAGCTTGGGCGTTAAAGCCAAAGGTCACGATGCGCCGATCCGTGACACGGCCCACCAAGGCTTGCACCTCGGGGTGGTCGGTGCAGCACACAGCCAGCCCGTAGAAGGGCACGTTGGACACAAAATCGAAGAAGCCTTTGCGCAGCGCATCGAAGGTGTGCCAATGCTCCATATGCTCGGGGTCGATGTTGGTGACGATGGCAATCGTGGCAGGCAGGCGGTTGAACGAGCCGTCGGATTCATCCGCCTCAACCACCATCCACTCGCCAGCGCCCGCGCGCGCGTTGGACCCATAAGCGTGGATCACCCCGCCGTTGATCACGGTTGGATCAAAGCCGCCCTTGTCCAGCAGGGTGGCGACCATTGTGGTCGTGGTGGTCTTGCCATGCGTGCCCGCAATGGCGATGTTGGATTTCAGCCGCATCAATTCGGCCAGCATCTCGGCCCTGCGCACCACGGGCAGCTTGCGGCGGCGGGCTTCTTCCAGTTCGGGATTGCCCTTTTTGATGGCCGAGGAAATCACGACCACCGCAGCCGTCCCGATATTGGCGGCAGCCTGACCTTCAAAGAATGTCGCGCCCAAGGACACCAAGCGGTCGGTGATCTTTGACGCGCGCGCGTCTGACCCCTGCACTTGGTAGCCCAAGGTCATCAAAACCTCGGCAATGCCCGACATGCCGATGCCGCCGATGCCCACAAAGTGGATCGGCCCCAGTTCCATCGGCAGTTTGGTCGCAGCAGCGTTCATGGCTTCAGTCCGGCAAGAGCCTCGACCATGGCGGCAAGGCGGATGGTGGCGTCAGGGCGGCCTTGAGCATGAGCGGCGGCGGCCATGTGTTCGGCGCGTTCTGGCGTGCAAAGGATAGAGGCGATCTGAGCCGAAAGTTGGGCCGCATCCAGGCCCCCTTCGACACATAGAACGGCGGCCTGCGCCTCGACCAAGCCGCGCGCGTTGGCGGTTTGATGGTCAGCGGTGGCGGCGGCAAAGGGGATCAGAATGGCGGGGCGGCCAATCACCGAAATATCGGCCACCGACGAGGCCCCCGCGCGCGAAATCACCAACTGCGCCTCGGCCAAGCGGCGAGGGATGTCGGTAAAAAACGGGGCAACCTCGGCGGTCATATCCGCCGCCTGATAGGCCGCGACCACGCGGGCGTGGTCTTCGTCGCGGGCTTGGTGGGCGATGCGCAGCAAGGGTTTGAGCGCGGCTGGCAGCGCCGCGAGGGCTGCTGGCACGACATCTGACAGCACCCGCGCGCCTTGGCTGCCGCCGATGACCACCACGCTCATCGGGTAATCTCCGGGCGGCATATAGGGGGCTGCGGCGCGGTCCAGCACGGCTTGGCGCACGGGGTTGCCCACGGGATGGCCCTCCACACCAGCGGGAAGCTGGGTGGGCCATGTGCCACAGGCCACTTGGGCCACACGGCGGGCGAAGATTTGGTTCACGCGGCCCAAGACGCCGTTTTGTTCGTGGATCATGCGGGGCAATCGCAGCAGCCATGCCGCAGTAAGGGCGGGAATAGACGGATAGCCGCCAAAGCCCACCACGACCGAGGGCCTATCCCACACCGCGCGCGCAAGGGCCGACAAAACCCCGCCCGCAATTTGAAACGGCACCAAAATCCGCGCCAAAGCGCCGCCACGGGCGAAAGTGCCAGATGAGACGACAACGCGCTCCACCTCAGCCGGAAAACCGCCCGCATAGCGCGCACCGCGCGGATCGGTCGACAGGCGCACCCGCCAGCCCTTGGCCACCATCGCCTCGGCCAAGGCTTGGGCGGGGAACATATGGCCGCCGGTGCCACCGGCGGCGATCAAAAGATAGGGGCGCTTGGCCATGTTAACGGCCGCCCCGCTTGAAGAGGTCGCTGATCTCTCCCTGCGGGCGGCTGCGGGTCAGGGCCAAAAGCATACCCACAGTGATGCCCGCAGCAATGACTGAGGATCCGCCGTAAGAGACAAAGGGCAGCGTCATGCCCTTGGCGGGCAAAAGGCGCACGGCGACGGCGATGTTGATCATGGCTTGGACGCCAAAGATACAGGCCAGCCCCGTGCCCGCCAATCGCACGAAGGGATCGCGCTCTTTGGTCAAGCGCAGAAGTGAGCGCACCACCACCGTGCCATAAAGGGCAAGGATCACCAGCACCAAGATCAGGCCATATTCCTCGGCCGCGACCGCAATGATGAAATCGGTATGGGCATCGGGCAGCGTCCACTTGACCTGACCATTGCCCACGCCCACGCCAAAGAAGCCCCCCTCTTGGATGGCGTTGGTGGCATAGCCAATCTGGCTGCGCGGGTCGACATCGGCGTTCAGGTAGCCGTCGATGCGGCGAGCGAAGTGTTCGGAATTATGATAGGCGAAATTCCCAGAAAAGCCGATAACGCCCAAGAACACCGCGATCCATGTCATGCGTGCGCCCGCGACAAAGTAAATCACCCCCCAGCCAAAGATCACCAACATGGCTTGGCCAAAGTCGGGCTGCAGGGCCAAAAAGGCCACCAGCACCAAAAGAAGCCCGAACGAGATCAACTTGCCCGGTGGCCCCGCCACCTCGGTCGAGGCGGCCATCAGCCATGCGGCGACGATGACAAAGCCGGGTTTAAGAAACTCGGACGGCTGGAAGGACACAAAGCCCAAAGAATACCAGCGTATAGCGCCCTTGCCAAAGTCGGTGCCCAAAAGGGGCAGGCAGACCAAGGCCAAAAAGGCCACGGCAAAGCCCATCACCCCCGCGCGCCGGATCGCATTGGGCGACAGAAGCGAAAAGCCAAACATTGTGGCCAAGGCCACAGCGCCAAAGGCGGCTTCGCGTTGCACATAATAGAAGGTCGGCAACCCGTTGCGTGAGGCCAGCGGCACAGAGGCCGCAAGCCCCAAGAGCATCCCGATGCCAAAGAGGATAAAGATCGAGGTCAGCGTCCACTTATCAATGGTGCGCCACCAACGGGGAAGGACCGGCTCTTGCACCCGTGCGGGCATGGAGCCGTAAACCATTTCTGTCATAGATCGCCTGCTTGCCTGACTGCCGATATGTCTGGGTTGTTCCCAGATCAAGCATGAGAGTAGCCCAAACGAAGGGGGCTGGCTAGACAGATTTGCGCCTTGGGCGGAAGTTGGTCAGGGCCGCAAAAAGCCTGCGGAACAGCAAAAAGAATTCTGCAATAAAGCGCCTTTGCTTGTGGAGGTAAGCTGTCAATCATGCTAAGCTAAAAATCGGAATTACCAAACATCACAGTTAGTTAAAGATCGTCATGCGCCCGTTTCAAAACGGGCGTATGATGCGGGGTGGGAGTGCCATTTGTGACATTCATTCGGTTTAGAACACCCTTCGCTGGGATGACCGCTGATCTTTATGCATCGGTCTTGATGATCATAGCCTTTGGCGTCTTCAGCGCCATGTCGGTGTTTATGCGGATGATCAGCGGCCACATCGCCGTGCCGCAAGTGATCTTTATCCGTCAGATCATGGCCATGATCTTGATGGCCCCGCATTACTGGGCCGCGCGGCAAGTTATTTTGCATCCCACGGGGCTTAGCTTGCATCTGACACGCGGGTTTTTGGCTGTGGGGTCGATGTTTTGCGGCCTGACGTCGATCATCCATATCCCCTTGGCAGATGCCACGGCAATCAGCATGGCCGAGGTGCTGATCGCCACCGCCTTTGCCGCCACCGTGCTGCGCGAACCGATCGGTTGGCGGCGCTGGCTGGCGGCGGCGGTGGGGTTTGTGGGGGTTGCAATCATGATCCGCCCCTTTGGCGGGGGGTTTGATGCCTATGCCCTTCTCGCCTTGGCGGGGTCTGTTGGCGGCGCAGCCAGCATGATCGCCCTTAGGATGGGCTCTGCCCATGACACGACGATCACCGTATTGTTCTGGCAGGGTGTCGTGGTGGCGGTGCTGTCAGCGCCGGTGGCGGCCGCGCTTTGGGTCACGCCAACCCTGCATGAGGCCCTGATCCTTTTGATCATGGGGCTGCTGTTTACCGCAGGAAACTGGCTTTTCACCGCAGCCATCCGCATTGGCCGCGCCTCGTCCGTGGCCCCGTTGGGCTATCTGCGGCTGATCATGATGGCCGCGACCGGCTGGGCAATTTATGGCGAAGTGCCCACTTGGGCCACCCTTACGGGCGGGTTTTTGGTTATGGCATCGGCCACCTATACCATCATGCGCAACGCTTTGCGCGCCGGCCCGCTTCCCGCTTCAACGCTGCAGACCAAGGAACATCTGGTCAAAATATTCTAGAGGAAAGCGCACGGCCTATCTGGGCTGTTTGGCCAAAAGCGCCAGGCGGCGGTCAAGGCTGGCTTGGGGCCAATAGGCCTTGCGGTCGTAGCTTTCGGGCAGGATGGGCACCGAAGGGTCCAGCACCAGCCACGCCAGTTTGGTCGAGGTGTAGATGTGGATATCGGGCGAGCAGGTGCTGGGATCGTTCAGGGTTCCCACGCGCACAAAAGCCATAAGCCGCCCTGCCCCCGCATAGTGGCTGTAAAGCGCCACCTTGCAGGTGGGACAGCGCGCAATGGTCTGGCCCTTGCCAGAGTGAGAGGGGATTACGACCTCCTCAACCGCGCCCGATACCTGCAGGTTTTCGGTTTCGATCATGGCGTTCAGGGCAAAGGCGCTTCCCGTCTCGCGCTGGCACCATGTGCAGTGGCAGCAGTGGGTGAAGATCGAGCTGTGCGTCATCTTATAGGTGACAGCGCCGCAGGTGCAGGAACCTTCCATATCAGCCTCCGATCAGAGCAAGAACGCGGGCGGTGAAATCCTCGCCGCGTTTTTCAAAGTTGGGGTATTGGTCGAACGAGGCTGCGGCGGGGGAAAGCAGCACCACCTCGCCCTCTTGCGCGTCAGCGGCGGCGGCGGCAACCGCACGCTCCATCGTTTCGCAAATCTCAAAGGGCGTGTCGCCCAGATCAGCGGCAAAGTCGGTGGCAGATTGGCCGATAAGGTAGGCTTTTTGCACCGCCCCAAGGAAGGGCACCAACCCTGTGATCCCGCCCTCTTTGCCCAAGCCGCCCGCGATCCAGCGGATCTTGGGATAGGATTGCAGCGCCTTGGCGGCGCTGTCGACATTGGTGGCCTTGCTGTCATTGATAAAGCGCACCCCGCCGCGCTGACCTATCACTTGGGCGCGGTGGGCAAGGCCTGCAAAGCTGTGCAGGGCGGCTTCGATTTGCTTGGGCGAAAAGCCCAGCGTGCGGCAGGCGGCATAGGCGCAGCAGGCGTTTTGGTGGTTGTGCGCGCCGGGCAATCCGGCCACCTCGCGCAGGTCGATCGAGGCCGCCTGCTTGCCGCGCCGCCATTCTGACAGGAAGCCCTTGCGGGCAAAGACGGTCCAGCCAAACCCGTCAAGCTTCTGGCCCGAAGAGATGCGGATCACCCGATCATCCCCCGCGCCTTCAGCCATTTGGTTGGCCAGATGCCGCCCCTCAACCTCATCCACGCCAATAATCGCGCGGTCAGGGCCACCTTCGGCAAACAGGCGGCGCTTGGCGGCAAAATAGCCGCCCATGCCGTGGTGACGATCCAGATGGTCGGCCGACAGGTTGGTGAAGATCGCCACATCGGGGGTAAGGCAGCGGGCAAGGTCGGTTTGGTAAGAGGACAGTTCCAGCACCACCACCTCACCGTCAGTGGCGGGGTCAAGGTCAAGCACGCCGCGCCCGATGTTGCCACCCATCTGGGTGGGGCGGCCGCATTCTTCCAAGATATGGTGGATCAACGCCGTGGTGGTGGACTTGCCGTTTGACCCTGTGACGCAGATCACGCGGGGGGCAATCTCGAAATTGTCCCATTCCGGTGTGGCATAGCTGCGAAAGAACAGGCCAATGTCGTTATCCACCGGAATGCCCAATTCCATCGCGCGGGCGATGATGGGGTGGGGGCTGGGGTAAAGATGCGGGATGCCGGGGCTGGTGATCAGGGCTGCCACGCCGTCAAGGGCTGCGGCGCGTGACAGATCGGTCAGGGCATAGCCCGCAGCTTCGGCCTTTTCCCGCGCCTGAGCAGACTCGTCCCACAACAGCGGCTCGGCCCCACCCGCCAGCAGGGCAGCGGCACTGGCAAGGCCGGATCGGCCAAGGCCCAACACGGCCACCTTGTGCCCCCTATAGCCAATGACAGGAATCATCTGCGCGCCCCCTTATGCAGCGGTGACCATGCCCGAAGGCGGGCCCCATCCGCAAGCGCTTGACGCTGGCCGCTTGGGGCGCAAAGGTTGCGCCAAATTGGAGAGAGCCATGCACATCGAAATCCGCCCCCTGCAGCCGTCTGACCGCGCCGTCTGGGAAGAGTTGTTTGACGCCTATGCTGCCTTTTACAAAACCACCACCACGCCGGCCGGCAAACAGGCCACTTGGGAGTGGATTTTCAGCGCCGAAGACTTCTGGGCCGACCTTGCCCTGCAAAACGGCAAGGTGGTGGGCCTGTGCCAATACCAACTGATGCACCGCTCGCTTTCCGGCGCCAAGGTCGTCTACCTGTCAGACCTTTACGTGCGCCCCGACCTGCGCGGCGGCGGCATCGGGCGGGCGATGATTGACCATGTGATTGGCTTTGCCAAATCAAACGGCTTCACCAACGTGCGCTGGCTGACGCAAGAGTTCAACTATGCCGGCCGCAGACTTTACGACAGCTATCGCCCGAAATCAGACTTCATCCTGTATTCAGTTCCCGTCGAAGCCTGACCCCTCCCCTTTCATACGTGCTCAAATATCCCGGGGGGTGCGGGGGGCTGGCCCCCGCTTTCACCACGCCGCCACGTCGCGCTTGCGAAAGAACCCGCCTGTGGGGCCATCATCGGGCAAAAGCGCCAGCCAGATCGGGGTATCGGCCCCCTCTTCCACGCTCACAGGCGCTGTCGGGCCGCCCATGCGGGTGGCAACCCAACCCGGATCGCAAGAGTTGATCTTAACGCCCAAGGGCAGGTCCCGCACCAAAACCCGCGTCAGGGCATTGAGCGAGGCTTTGGCCACCGAATAGGCCCCCGGCCCCTGCAATCCACGCTCATGCGCGCCAAGGCTGGACGACAGGTTTACAATCCGCCCCCACCCCGTGCGCCGCCAATGGGGCGTGTTCAGGCGGATCAGGTCTAGGGGGGCTGCCACCATCACCTCCATCGCCTCGTCAAAGTCTGATCCTTTGTCCAGCAGCGAGACATCCTTTAAGATGCCCGCATTATTGACCAAAATATCCCAGCCGCCCGATTTGGCATAGGCGTCGAAATAGCTGTCGGGGTTCAACAGGTCGATCTTGGTGAAGCGGCAGCCCAAAGCCTCAGCTGCGGTTTGGCCCTCGGCTTCAGACCGCGCGCCGATGGTGACGGCCACGCCTTGGGCGATCAGGCCTTGGGCGATTTGATAGCCAATGCCGCGATTGCCGCCAGTGACCAAGGCTGTGGGGGTTGTGGGGCGGGGCATCAGATGTCCTTTAGGTGGGCTGCGATAATGTCGTCAAAGCTGGCCTCGGCCACAAAGCCCAAGGCATGGGCGCGGGCCGTGTCAAAGTCGCAGGGCCAAGTGGCGACGATCTTTGCAATCGTTTCATCTGGTTGGCGCGTGATCAGATCGACCGCCTTTTGCCCCGCCACACGGCGCAGCGCCTCGATCTGCTCGGCCACGGTGGCCGACAATCCGGGCATCGACAAGGCGCGGCGGTCGCCAAGGCGGGTTAGGTCCAAGGTCAAGGCGTGGCGGAAAAAGCCCACCGCCGCGCCGGGGCTGGCGAACCAGTGTCGCACCGTGTCGGAGACGGGCAGGATGGCGGGCTTGCCCACCAAAGGCTCGCGGATGATGTTGGAAAAAAAGCCCGAGGCCGCCTTGTTGGGCAGGCCGGGGCGCACGCAGATTGTGGGCAGGCGGATCGATACGCCGTCAATGAAGCCCCGGCGCGAATAGTCGGAAATCAGCAGTTCGGTGATGGCTTTTTGGGTGCCGTAAGATGTGCGCGGCGTGGTGAAGAAATCGTCGGGGATTTTGGCCGGAAAGGGCGCGCCAAAGACCGCGATGGACGAGGCGAAGATCACCTTGGGCACATAGCCCGGCGTGGCGCGAATGGCTTCCAGCAGGGCGCGGGTGGAATCGAGGTTGGTGGCGTAACCCTTGTCAAAATCGGCCTCAGCCTCGCCCGAGACAATGGCTGCCAAGTGGATGATGGCATCAGGCCGCCCCGCAATCAGGCTGGGGGCCGCGGCGGCGGTGAGGTCTAGGGTAAGGCCTGTGGCATTGGGCAAGACGGGCGGCGGCACCACATCGGCCAGCGTCAGGCGGTGGCCGTCGGCGGACAAAGACTGCGCCAGTTTGCGGCCAATCATGCCCGCAGCCCCTAGGATCATAATATGCATAGCGCCCCCCTTTTGCGCCACGATGGCGCAGTTGCGTCAGCAGAACAAGGGGCGGGTTCAGGCAGGCAGGCGCTGCCAGACAGTTTCCACATCAACGCCCAAAGCGCGCAGCGACAGCCGGTTCCACCGTGAGGCGTTGGACAATTGGGTCAGGTGCAAGGGGCCGAGAACCGGCGCGCCTTCGGCCCCGATCAAGGCGCCTGCGTTGTGCAGCACTACGCGGTCAACCAGATCTTCGGCGACCATCAGGGCGGCAAGCTTGGCCCCCCCTTCGCACAAGACGCGCGTGATCCCTTGGGCCGCCAGCGCCTGAAGGGCAGTGCGGGGGGAAATATGGGGGGAGGCGGGCAGTTCGATCAGCTTTGCGCCGGTGGCGGCCCAAGCCTTGCGGGCATCTTGGGGCGCATTCGGGCCATGCAGCATCCAAACCGGCGACATATGCGCGCTGCGGCCCAGTTTGCTGTCGGGGGCATGGGACAGGTCTGCGTCGATCACAATCCGCACGGGTTGGCGGGTGGCCCCCATATCGCGCACCGTCAGATCAGGATCATCCGCCCGCGCCGTGCCCGCCCCCACCAGCACGGCGTCATGGGTCAGGCGCAGGGCATGCACCGCACGGCGGGCTTGCGGGCCGGTGATCCAACGGCTTTCGCCGCTTTGGGTGGCCGTGCGGCCATCTAGGGTCGCAGCCATTTTCAGCGTCACCAATGGCAGTCCTTGGGTGATGCGTTTGAGAAAGCCCACATTGGCATCGCGCGCGGCCTGTTCCAGTACACCCTCGGTCACGGCAATGCCCGCCGCCCGCAGCAGGGCGTGGCCCCTGCCCGCCACGCGAGGGTCGGGATCGGTCAGCGCGGTTACAACCCGCGCAATCCCCGCCGCACTCAAAGCCTCGGCACAGGGCGGGGTCTTGCCGTGATGCGCGCAGGGTTCCAGCGTGACATAGGCCGTGCCACCCCGCGCCGCTTCGCCCGCTTGGGCCAAGGCCATAGCCTCGGCATGGGGTCTGCCGCCAAGTTGCGTCCAGCCGCGCCCGACCACAGCGCCGTTCACGATCACGCAGCCCACCGCCGGATTGGGCCAAGTGCCACCCAAGCCCCGCGCACCAAGGCGCAGGGCGTGGGCCATGTGGTCATCGTCAGTCATCCGTGCTGGGCATTGGCCGCAGTTCAGAGACAAAGCGGTCAAAGTCATCAGCCGCTTGGAAGTTCTTGTAAACGCTGGCAAAGCGCACATAGGCCACGGTGTCGATCCGCGCCAAGCTTTCCATCACAATCTCACCGATCGTTTTGGATGGGATGTCGGTATCGCCCAGACTTTCCAAGCGCCGCACGATGCCTGAGATCATCTGATCAATCCGGTCAGGATCAATCGGGCGCTTTTGCATGGCGATGCGGATCGAGCGTTCCAGCTTGGAGCGGTCAAAATCCTCGCGCTTGCCCGATGATTTGATCACCACCAGATCGCGCAGTTGCACGCGCTCATACGTGGTAAAGCGGCCACCGCAGGCCTGACAAAAGCGCCTGCGCCGGATCGAAACGTGATCTTCGGCTGGACGAGAGTCTTTCACTTGCGTGTCAATATTTCCGCAGAATGGGCAGCGCATTTGTTTGCACCTTTATTGTTGTTACCTGTCAAGGGACGTCAAAGCGGTTGGCCCGCGCCTTGTGGATAACTATAGGGGCAGAGGACAGCTTTAGGCTAGGGGGAATATGCGCCCGCTAGATATAGAGATGAACCTGTGGCGGATCGGACTCACTTAAGCGTCAAGACGCGCCAAGGCTGTGGCCCAATCGACCGCGCGCAGGCGGGCCTGTTCGGCGGGGACGTCCTCGCGGTTCAGGCCCGTCTTGGCGTAGAAGGCGTTCGACAGCGAGCCTTCCGCTGGCATCGGCTGGCCCGCAGCAAGGCTGTCTTGCGAGACGACCAGCACGCCAATATTGGGCAGGCCCTGTTCGGCGCAAATGGCTGCGGCTTCGATCAGATAGGCGTTCAGCCCCTGCCCGTTCACCTTCGACATCCCCAAGCGGCGGGCGAGTTCGGAATAGGTCACAGCCATCTCACCCGCCTGCAGGGCCTGCCCCATGATGCGGATCGCGGCACGGGCGCGTTGGGCGGTCAGCGGGGTGACGGCGGTATCTGGATCAGTCATGGCAGGCTCCGGCAAGGGGGGCATGACATGGCCTTAGGCCAAGTGACGCGCGGCGTCTATGGCTTAGGCAAAAAGCGCATCGCCCAACTGGTCAATCGCTTGGCGGGATTTGGCGATGGAAAGGTCAGTAGCCTCTTGCAGCGAGGCGCAAGTGTCGGCGCGCTGCAACAGGTGCGTCTTGGTCTGGCCCACAACATCTTTTTCAATGCGCGCGGTGACACGGTAGCCGCCCGATGCCGCCACAGGCTGGGCAAAGATGCGGCAGTCTTTGTGCAAGATGGGGTCAGGGGCTTTGGGGGCAGATTTGCCGAAGAGGCGGGAGAGGAGAGACATGGGGGGCACTCGCAGGTTATAGATCAACTGTAGTGAAAGCGGCAGGATAAGATTTCAAGGTCGTCTCCCACAACACGATAGACCAAGCGATGCTCACGGTCGATCCTGCGCGACCAATACCCCGCAAGATCGCCCTTGAGCGGCTCCGGCTTGCCCGTGCCTTCAAAGGGATGGCGTTGACATTCCTTGATCAAGCCATTGATTTTCTTAACGACGGCCTTATCGGCATCTTGCCAGTAAAGCAGATGGTTCCACGCGCGCGGTCGGAAAAGCACGTTCACTCTTGCGCCATCGCCTCTAGCTCTTCCATCGTCTTGACGATGCCAAGGCCAGCCTCGGCGTCAGCGATAGAAGCCAAAAGCTCAGCCCTATTGGCCGGAGAAGACATAAGATAGGTCGTCTCATCCATGCTGGCCCAGTCTTCCAGACTGACCATAACCACAGGCTTGCCCTTGGCGCGGTGGACGATGACAGGTTCATGATCGTCATTCACGCGGTCCATGACAGCGGAAAGATTGGCGCGGAGTTCGGTGGAGGAGAGGGTTTTCATGGGGGCAATGTACGTGATTGCGTACGGGGAGTCAAGGGTGGTGTGGGTTTGGCGCAACCTACCAACCGCGCGTTGGGTTGCAACAACCTGCGTTTGCTGAGCGATCCTTAAGCCACTTCAGTGGGTAGGGTGCGTGATTTCACGCACCCAAGGCGCGGGGTGGTGCGTGCAAGCACGCACCCTACTCGCTGAAATCCACCTATTCCGCGATGGGTTACACCCACCCAACGGTTGCTTCGGATGCTAAAAAGACGTTTTCTGATAGTAAGCCACTTGTAAATATCGAAATTGTCCCCAAGTTACGGCCCAGCAATGAATGCTATCCAACGCCAGCACGGCCTCCAATTTGGGGGCCGAATTCATTTTTGAAGGATATGATTATGATCGAAGTAACTATTTCACCAAGCGATGGTGCCCGAAAGCAGTTTTTTCACATCGTCTTCAAGGATACTGGAATAGAGATCTCGGGCAGGTCGTTGGCACGTACAGCCCGCTTTGACGGTCAAGTGTGGAGACTGAAAGGTTTCCCGCTAGTGGAAGATTATGAGCACGCGACTGCGAGAGTTCTTGAAACCGTGGTATGTCCAAGTAGCCTTCAAGGCGATCTGGAAGTCCTTTGGGGTCGTCGGCATGAAGGTCTAATAACGGAAGCCTCAGTACGCAAAAGGTTAGAAGATCTCGAGACCGTCCTGACTGCCATCACCAATACCTATAGAACTTGGTGTTGAAATCAAAAGGCGCCCCGAAGGGCGCCTCTGTTCACTGATCCAAGAAACCACGCAACTTCCGGCTGCGGCTGGGATGTTTCAACTTCCGCAACAGGTAGGGTGCGTGATTTCACGCACCCATGGCGCGAGGCGGTGCGTGCAAGCACGCACCGCACATTATTGGTCCAAGAAACTCCGCAGCTTTCGGCTTCTGCTGGGGTGCTTCAACTTGCGCAGCGCTTTTGCTTCAATCTGGCGGATGCGTTCGCGGGTCACGCTGAACTGTTGGCCGACCTCTTCCAGCGTGTGGTCGGTGTTCATGCCGATGCCAAAGCGCATCCGCAGCACGCGTTCTTCGCGGGGGGTCAAGCTGGCCAGAACGCGGGTTGTGGTTTCTTTCAAGTTTTCCTGAATGGCCGAATCCAAGGGCAGGATGGCGTTTTTATCTTCGATAAAATCGCCAAGCTGGCTGTCTTCTTCATCGCCAATGGGGGTTTCCAACGAAATAGGTTCCTTGGCGATTTTCATCACCTTGCGGACCTTTTCCAATGGCATCTGCAACTTGGCGGCCAATTCTTCGGGCGTGGGTTCGCGGCCGATTTCGTGCAGCATTTGCCGACCGGTGCGCACCAGTTTGTTGATCGTCTCGATCATATGCACCGGAATGCGGATGGTGCGGGCCTGATCGGCGATCGAGCGTGTGATGGCTTGGCGGATCCACCACGTCGCATAGGTGGAAAACTTATACCCACGGCGATATTCAAATTTGTCGACGGCTTTCATCAGGCCGATATTGCCCTCTTGGATCAGGTCCAAGAATTGCAAACCACGGTTGGTGTATTTCTTGGCAATCGAGATCACGAGACGCAGGTTGGCTTCGACCATTTCCTTCTTGGCCTGCCGCGCCTCTTTCTCGCCCTTTTGGACTTGGTTCACGATGCGGCGGAATTCAGAAATGTCGACGCCGACATATTTGCCCACTTCGGCCATCTCGCCGCGCAGATCGTCGATGGCGGCGCGGCTTTTCTCGATCAGAACCTGCCAGCCACGACCAGCCTTGGCGGCCATGCGGTCAACCCATGTCGGGTCAAGCTCGTAGCCTTGGTATTCGTCGATGAACTCGCGGCGGTTGATGCGGGCGGCGTCGGCCAGTTTCACCATGCCGGAATTGATCACCATGATCTTGCGGTTGATGCCGTAAAGCTGGTCAATCAGCGCTTCGATGCGGTTGTTGTGCAGGTGCAGCTCGTTGACCAGCTTAACAATTTCCGAGCGCAGCTGTTGGTAAGCCGCCTCGTCTACGGCGGAAAACTGGGTCTTTACGTTCAAGGCGGCATCCATGCGCAGGTTTTGCATTTCTTCCAGCTTGCCGTAATCGTCGGCGATCTTGTCCAGCGTTTCCAAGACCTGGGGCTTCAGCGCCGCCTCCATCGCCGCCAAAGACATGGCCACGCCGTCTTCGTCGTCTTCGTCGTCTTCCACAGCGCCCATCAGGGGATTGCCGTCAGCGTCCAGTTCGGGTTCGTCGCCCGCAGCACGGCGCGGGGCGGCCGAGACGCCGTCAATATCCAGCCCGTCGATTTCGGCGCCAACGATGCCTTCTTCGCCCTCAAGGCTGCGGCCAAAGGTGGCTTCTAGGTCGATCACATCGCGCAGCAAAATGTCTTCGGTCAGAAGTTCGTCGCGCCAGATGATAATGGCCTGAAAGGTCAGCGGGCTTTCGCACAGGCCCTGGATCATCGTGTTGCGGCCAGCTTCAATCCGCTTGGCGATGGCGATTTCGCCTTCGCGCGACAAAAGTTCAACCGAGCCCATTTCGCGCAGATACATCCGCACGGGGTCATCGGTGCGGTCAAGCGCCTCGGTCGTGGATGTCACCACGGCCACATCGCGTGAGGTGGCAGAGGTTTCGACCAGTTCGCCGCCCTCAGCCTCGGCCTCTTCGCCCTCTTCGTTCTCAATAATGTTGATGCCCATTTCCGACAGCATCGACATCACGTCTTCGATCTGCTCGGACGACACCTGTTCGGGGGGCATCACGGAATTGAGCTGATCGTAGGTGATATAGCCGCGCTCTTTGGCGTCGGCGATCATGCGTTTGACGGCGGCTTGGCTTAGGTCAAGCGAGACATCCTGATCTTCGCCTTCGGGCTTCACGTCGTCATTGTCTTTGAGGGCCATGGGGACTCCGATAAAGGATGCGAATCAGGGAACGAATCAGTAGCGAATCAGGCACAGGTTCGGACTAATACTCCGAATCGTGGGGGAGTTGCAGGGTGTGACTAACGTTTCTTTTCCCAGACTTTTGAATCAATCAGGCTTTGCAGGTGGTTTGACAGGGCGTTGCGGTCTTCGCCCAGATCGGCTGTGTCGTCGCGGTTGGGGTGATCGGCGCGGTGGCGGGCCGATGCGGCTTGGGCCAAGCGCCACGTAAGCCCTTCATCTGCCACACCTGTCAGGTCTTCGACCGCGTCTTCCACTTCGCGCCGCGCGCCCCTGCGGGCGTCGAGTTTGGCGAATTCCTCGGCCAAGCACATCAGGGCAAGGTCAGTATCCTTTTGATTGCGCACGGGGGGTGCAATCAGCACATGGGGGCGCGCCATCAGATCGTCAAGGGCGGCAAGGCCCTGAAGGTTGGCGCGCAGGTCATCGGGAGATGAAGTCAGAAGCGTGGCGCGCAGGTTTCGGTGGCCCTCGCTGGTCAACTCTAGCCGTTCCAGATCAGACTCAAAGCGGCGGATCAGGCTGGGGTGGGCGATGAGGATGGCAAGGATCACCGCCTCGCGCAGGGCTTCATCGGTCGCCTCGTCGCCGCGCACCAGCGAGGAGGCGCGGGTGGACGACAGGGGGTGGGGATCAACCTCGACCCGCTGGCCTTTGACGCGGGGCGTCCAGGGGCGGAAGGGTTTGACGGCGGGGCCAAAGAGCGTGCCGCGCAGGCGGCGGATTTCTTCGGTGTAATGGCTGCGGATCGACGGGTCTGCGATGCGCGCAATCAGGGCGCGCAGGGTTTTATCAAGGGCAGCCTTGCGTTCGGGGCTATCAAAAACCTTCCCCTCGGTCTCGCGCTGCCACAGCAGGTTGACCATGGGTTGCGCCGCATCCAAGAGCGCCTTCATAGCAGGGGCACCTTGGGATTTGATCAGATCGTCGGGGTCTTGCCCGCCCGGCAGCAGCACAAAGCGCAGGCCCTTGCCCGCCTCGAGCAGTGGCAGGGCCAGATCCACCAACCGCAGGGCGGCGCGGATGCCCGCCGTGTCGCCATCAAGGGCGATGAGCGGTTCATCCGACACGCGCCACATCAGGCGCACTTGGTCTTCGGTGATGGCCGTGCCCAAGGGGGCCACGGCGGCGGTAAAGCCCGCCTCGGACAGGGCAATCACATCCATATAGCCTTCGGCCACAATCAAGGGCTGGCCCTTGCCCGCAGCTTCCCGCGCGGGGCCGATGTTGAACAGGTTGCGGCCCTTGTCGAACAGGGCCGTCTCTGGACCGTTCAGATACTTGGCCCGCGCGTTGGGGTCCATCGCGCGGCCCCCCAGCGAAATCGCCCTGCCCCGCCCGTCACGGATGGGAAAGATGATGCGGCCGCGAAAGCGGTCGTAGGGGGCCGTGCCATCTTCGGGCTGGATGCACAGGCCCGCCTCGACAATGCGGGCGGCGGCGATGCCCTTTTGCGTCAGCGCCTGAAACAGGCCCTGCCGTGTGTCGGGCGCAAAGCCTAGGTGCCAGCGGTCTTGCGCCGCCTCACTCAACCCGCGCTTGGCAAGATAGGCGCGGGCTTCGGCTGCGGCCGAGGTCTTAAGCTGCAGGCGGAACCACTTGACCGCCTCTTCCATCACATCGGTCAACTGGTTGCGGGTATCGGTGCGCTGCACATCTTGCGGGTCGCGGGCGGGCATGACCATGCCAGCCTCGCGGGCCAAAAGCTCGACCGCCTCGATAAAGGACAGGTTTTCGGTTTCCTTCACAAAGGTCAGCGCGTCGCCCTTGGCGTGGCAGCCAAAGCAATAGTAAAACCCCTTGCGGTCATCGACGTGGAACGAGGGCGATTTTTCCTGATGGAAGGGGCAAGGCGCCCAATAGTCGCCCTTGGCCATATTCGACTTGCGCGCGTCCCACGTGACTTTGCGCCCGACGACCTGAGACAGGGTCAGACGGCTGCGCAATTCATCCAAGAAACCGGGCGGCAGGGACATGGTGCTTATATCGGGCCTTCACGGCCATCTGTCCAGCGCCGCGCGCGTGGCAAGCGCCGCAGGACGTTAGACGGCTGCGGCGCGGGCGGTGAGGGCTTGCAGTGCCGCTTCGATTTCATGCCAGGCGGTGCGGGCCATGGAGCGGAAGATCAAGATCAAGAAACCCGTCTCTTCCGCGATGAGGATGGATTGCATATGGCCCAAGGGCGCGCGCGCGCAGGTGTCTTTGGGGAAGTGGGCGGCGCGCAGATCCAGCGGATAGAGGCGCATCAGGGCATCGGCGGCATGGGGGCCAGACAGGCGCAGGGCGGCCCAGCCACCAGATTGGTCGGTGACGGCGGCAAGGCCCGCCAGATCGGGGGCATCCCCCAGAACAAAGACCTGTTCGGGGCCCGTCCAGATCAGCTTGCCCGCCACCGTGTTGGGCGCGGGAAAGCCGCCAAGGGCTTTTTTGACCTTGGCAAGTTTGCCCGGAAAGACCGCGACCGATGTGATGGGGCCCAGCTGAGCCTCGGCCAAGGTGGTGCCCCCTAGGGTCAGCGGCGCGCGCCCGAAGAGGGCGGATTTGGCGATGAGATTAGGCACGCAGTTTCGCTCCTTCCGGATCGAGGAAGACTGGATCGGTCACCTCGCACAGCACATCAGTTTTGCGCATATGATCCACCAAGCGGACCCGCTGGCCATGCCGCGCGCGGCCGTCTTTAAGGAAGGCAAGGCCCAGATAGCTTTCAAACACGGGCGACCAGCAGACGGACGTCACATAGCCCTGATCGTTGACCCGTTCGACCTTGTCGGCGGGGTTGAACAGATGCGCGCCCGCGCCGATCTCTGTGTTGGTCAGGGGGCGCAGGCCCACCAGTTGCTCGCGTTCCGGCCCTTGCAGGCCGGGGCGTTGGCTGGCGGCCTTGCCGATGCAGTCTTTCTTCGACGCCACCATCTTGGCCATGCCGATGTCAAAGGCAGTGATCCGCCCGTGAATTTCAGCGTGGGTGATAAAGCCCTTCTCGATGCGCATGACGTTCAGCGCCTCCATCCCGTAGGCGCCGCCGCCCAAGGTTTCGGCCTTGGCCAGAAGGTCGCGGAAGAGGGCCTCGCCGTAAGCGGTGGGGACGGCGATCTCGTAGCCCTCCTCGCCCGAGAACGAGATGCGGAAAAGCCGCGCCTTGACGCCCTCAACCGACACCTCGGCGTGGGTCATGAAGGGGAAATCCTCGATCCGCTCATCCAACAGCGCGTTTAGCAGCATCTTGGCCAAGGGGCCCGCGACGGCAAACTGCGCCCAGCTTTCGGTGACAGAGATGAAGCGCACCTGCCAAGTGGGGCAATAGGCTTGGTGGACAAAGTCCAGATGCCGCATGACTTGGCCCGCGGCGGCGGTGGTCGTGGTCATCAGGTAGTGGTTTTCGCCCAAGCGTGCGGTCGTGCCATCGTCGAGCACAAAGCCATCTTCGCGCAGCATCAGGCCATAGCGCACGCGGCCCACGGGCAGGGTGGAAAAGGTGTTGGTGTAGACAAAATCCAAGAAGCGCGCGGCGTCGGGGCCTTGGATGTCAATCTTGCCCAAGGTCGACACATCGGCCACGCCGACAGACGAGCGCACCATCAACACCTCGCGGTCGCAAGACTGCCGCCATGTGGTTTCGCCGGGTTTGGGGAAATACGAGGGGCGATACCAGAGCCCCGCCTCGATCATCGGCGCGCCGCGATCGCGTGAGGCTTGGTCCGATGTCATATAGCGTTGCGGGGCAAAGCCAGCCCCCTGCCCGCCAGCACCCAAGGCGCCGATGGATACAGGCGTGAAGGGCGCGCGGAAGGTGGTGGTGCCCGTTTCCGCAATGCCGCGCCCCGTGGCATCGGCAAGCACGGCCAAGGCCGAGACGTTGGAGTTCTTGCCCTGATCGGGGGCCATGCCTTGGGTCGTGTAGCGCTTCATATGCTCGACCGAGGTGTAGCCTTCTTGGGCTGCAAGCTTGACGTCTTTGACGGTGACGTCATTGGCAAAATCCAGCCAAGCGCGGCCCTTGGCCGGCACGGCCCAAAGGGGCTGAAGCCGGTAAGGTGCGTCTTCGGCCTGCGGCAGGTCGGGGGCCTTGGCGCTGCGGCCCATGGCGTCAAGGGCCATCACAGCGGCATCGGCCCCCTCGCGTAGCGCTGCATGGGTCGAGAAGGCCCCATTGGCCGAGCCCGCGGCGTGCAGGCCGGGGACCATGCCAGCCTGCGGCACGAAGGCTGCGATATCCTCGCGCCAAGTGGGGCGGGCGTTTTGGTGGCAGGCGATGTTGACCAAGGGGTTCCAGCCGCCCGACACCAGCAGGCAGTCGGTGTCGATGCTAAAATCGCCCCCCGCGTGCGTGCCAGATATTTGGGTTAACCCATGACGGCCTTTCGTGTCAGTGACGGCAGCGCCCAGATAGACGGGGCAATCCTCGACGGCAGAGGCATCGGCGCGGCTGTCGAGGATGGCTGCAACTTGCACGCCTGCGGCCATCAGCTGGCGCGCGGCGTGGCGGGCGTAGTCGTTGTTGGCAAACAGCGTGACCTTTTGGCCGGGCACCACGCCAAAGCGGTTGAGGTAGCTGAGCGCCGCCGAGGCCAGCATGATGCCCGGGCGGTCATTGTTTTCAAAGGCAATGGGGCGCTCTAAGGCGCCAGTGGCCAGAATGGCTTGGCCCGCCACGATGCGCCAGAAACTCTCGCGCGGCAGGTGCGGGGCTGCGGGGCGGTGCAGGCCCACGCGTTCTAGCGCCGCATAGGTGCCTTGGTCATAGGCCCCCACCACGGTGGTGCGGGGCATCAGGCGCACGTTGGGAAGCGCGCGCAGTTCTGTCAGGGTGGCCTCAACCCAAGGTGCGCCTAGCGTGCCGCCGTCAGACAGCAAGCGGCCGCCCATCAGGCTGTCTTGCTCGGCCAAGATGACATCGGCCCCCGCCCGTGCGGCGGTCAGTGCCGCCATCAGGCCAGCGGGGCCAGAGCCGATCACCAAGAGGTCGCAAAAGGCGAAGGCCTTCTCGTAGCTGGCGGTTTCGATCTGCCGCTTCAAGCGCCCAAGACCCGCGGCGCGGCGGATGATGGGCTCGTAAAGCGCCTCCCAGAAGGCGCGCGGCCACATGAAGGTCTTGTAGTAGAAACCGGCACTTAGGAAGGGCGCTGCCAGGTCGTTGATCGACAGCAGGTCATAGCGCAGCGACGGCCAGCGGTTCTGGCTTTGGGCGGCCATCCCGTCGTAAATCTCTTGCACGGTGGCGCGGGTGTTGGGCGACTGGCTGCCGCCATCCAGCACCTCGACCATGGCGTTGGGCTCTTCGGGGCCAGCGGTCAAAATGCCGCGCGGGCGGTGGTATTTGAAACTCCGCCCCACCAGACGCACGCCATTGGCCATCAGGGCCGAGGCCAGCGTGTCACCCTGAAAGCCGGAATAGGCCTTGCCGTCGAAGGTGAATGTCACGGGCTTGGTGCGGTCGATCAGACCCTTGCTTGCAATCCTCATGCCGCACCGCCTTTGCGCGCGGCGACCAGTTCGGTCGCCAGCACCGCGTGGGTGACAGTGTTGCGCGTGACCAAAAGCCACGAGCCGCAGCCGGTTTCGTGATACCACAGATCCTTTGTCACCCCCGCAGGGTTGGTGCGCAGGTGCAGCATGTCGTCCCAAGCCTCAATCGGCGCGCCCTCTGGCGGGCGGTTGAGGTAGTCTTCCGTGCCCGAGTAATAAAACTCGCGCCGGTCGCGGGGGCCACATAGCGGACAAGTCAGGCGCATGGGATTGCCCTTTCACCAAAAGAAAGCAGGGGCGCCGCCCCTCGGCCTGCGGCCTCACCCCGGGATATTTGGGCACATATGAAATCCGGTTTCATATGTGTAAAAATATCCCCGCCGGAGGCTGCAAGGTTTGGCATAGGGGCCGCATGTGTCAGGATCATCGCATCCCCCCTAGTGCAAGTTATGTTGGCTGCCGGTGCCTTCTTCGTCCATCACGTGGCCGGTGCGGAACCGGTCAAGGCGGAAGCGGCGGGCAACCTCGTGGCTTTGGCCTGTGGCCATCAGGTGGGCCATGCACCAGCCCGAGGCGGGGGCGGCCTTGAAGCCGCCGTAGTTCCAGCCCGCATCCACAAACAGCCCGTCGATATGGGTCTTGTCGATGATGGGCGAGCCGTCGGGCGTCATATCCATGATCCCGCCCCAAGACCGCAGCACGCGGGCACGCGCCAGCATGGGCATCAGGGTCATCCCCGCCTCCATCACGTGTTCCACCATGGGCAGGTTCCCGCGCGAGGCGTAGCTGGAATACATGTCGATATCGCCGCCAAACACCAAGCCGCCCTTGTCGGACTGGCTGATGTAGAAGTGGCCCATGCCGTAGCTGACGACATGGTCGATCACGGGCTTTAGCCCCTCGGTGACAAAGGCTTGCAGAACGTGGCTTTCGATGGGCAGGCGCATGCCTGCCATGGCCGCAACTTGGCTTGACCGCCCAGCGACCACCATGCCGACCTTCTTGGCGCGGATCGGGCCGCGCGTGGTTTGCACGCCCACGACCTTGCCGTCGACCGTATCAATGCCCGTCACTTCGCAATTCTGGATCAAATCGACGCCCAGCTTGTCCGCCGCCCGCGCATAGCCCCACGCCACGGCGTCATGGCGCGCCGTGCCCGCGCGACGTTGGATCAGCCCGCCGTAGATCGGGAAGCGGGTCTGGTTATAATCCAGATAGGGCAGCATGTCTTTGAGTTGTGCGACCGACAGAAGTTCCGCATCGTCGCCCTGATTGACAATCGCATTGCCGCGCCGCACCGCCGCATCCCTTTGCCCGTCGGAATGGAACAGGATGATATGGCCGCGCTGCGAATGCATGACATTGTAGTTCAAGTCGCCCTCAAGCTTTTCCCAAAGCTTGAGCGAGTGAGAGTAGAATTCCGAGTTGCCCGGCAAGAAGTAGTTCGCCCGCACAATCGTGGTGTTGCGGCCAATATTGCCCGACCCAAGGTAGCCCTTTTCCAGCACGGCTATGTTGGTCAGCCCGTGGTTCTTGGCCAGATAATAGGCCGTGGCCAGCCCATGCCCGCCGCCGCCGATCACGATGGCGTCATATTCGGCCTTGGGCGCCGGATCGCGCCACGCGCGGCCCCAGCCTGTGTTGCCCAAAAGCCCCTCGGTTATGACTTTCCAACCCGAATAGCGCATCGCGCACTCCTCTTAGCCCGCGCAAACTGTTGCGGGTTTTCCATCCTTATTCAAGAGGTTCGCGTCAACAACTGGCTTGGGCGCGACAATGCATGTCGGGCTTGGGCAAAGTTTGCAGCAAAGCGGTGGTCTTCGTGCGCCTTTGCGCAACATTCAGCGCTTATCAGCACACTCGCACCTCTGGCGCACAGCGCCGCAACGCCCTAAATGACACTCAAAGCGAAAAGGAGAACCCCATGTCGATCCGCCCCGTCAAAAGCGCCATGATTGCCCGCCCCACGATGGAGGGTGCCGGCGTTCACCTGCACCGCGCCTTTGGCTTCGGCCAGACCAGCCACACCGACCCCTTCCTGCTGTTCGACGATTTTCGCGGCGAGGCCCCGCGCGATTACATGGCGGGCTTTCCGTGGCACCCGCACCGCGGGATTGAAACCATCACCTACGTGCTGGCAGGCACTGTGGAACACGGCGACAGCTTGGGCAATCGCGGCAGTCTAAAGGGCGGCGACGTGCAGTGGATGACGGCAGGGTCAGGCATCTTGCATCAGGAAATGCCCTTTGGAAACGCCAAGGGCCAGATGCATGGCTTTCAGCTTTGGGCCAACCTGCCAAGTGCGCTGAAGATGACAGCGCCGCGCTATCAAGACGTCAAGGGCCGCGACATTCCTGACATCTTGGAAGATGACGGCACGGTCGTGAAGGTGATCGTGGGTGAGTTTCGCGGCAAGCGCGGGCCGGTCGATGGAATTGCGGCGGACCCGCAATATCTGGACATCTTTGTCCCCGAGGGGAAGCGCAAGACGTTCAAGGTCGACACGCGGCGCAATGCCTTTGCCTATGTCTTTGAAGGGTCGGGCAATTTCCACGACGCCAGCCGCCCGCGCGGCGTGTTGACGGAAAAGGAAGTGCGCGGCCAAGAGGTCAATATCCGCGACATGTCGGGCAACCGCACGCTGATCAATTTTGGCGCGGGCGATGAGGTGACGGTGCAGGCGGGCGAGAACGGGGTGCGGTTCCTGCTGATTTCCGGCGCGCCGCTGCAAGAGCCTGTCGCGTGGCACGGCCCGATCGTGATGAACACCGACGCCGAAATTCGCCAAGCCATGGCAGAATTGCGCAACGGCACGTTCATTCGCCCCGCGCATTAAGCGGGCGGGGATTGTTGCCAAGCTTGCAAAGATCACGTGCAATTGGGGCCGGTCCCGATTTAGGATCGGACCCATGCGCTACGTGATCCTATTCTGCCTCCTGTCGGCCTGTTCGGCCTACCCCGCCGTGCAGTGGCCGCAGGGCAGTGGGCCTACGCCCACCCTGCTGACGCAGGCGGACTTGCAGATGGCCCCTGCGAGTGAGGCTGCAGACGCCTCACTTGGGACGCGGGCTGCGGGTTTGCGGGCTTGGGCGGGGTCTGTCGCCCGCTGACCTCGTTGCACTGGCCCCGCGAAACCGCTAACAGGTGGCCCAACACGCCAGCCCGAGGTTAAGCATGAGCCAGTCCCCCCTTCCCGCCCTGCGTATCGGATTGGCAGGCCTTGGCACGGTTGGAATTGGCGTGGTCAAGATCGTGCAGCGTCACGGCGACCTTTTGGCCGCGCGCGCGGGCCGCAGGGTAGAGATTGTGGCCGTGTCAGCCCGCGACCCCAAGAAAGACCGCGGCGTGGATTTGTCGGGCTACGCTTGGGAAAGCGACCCCGTGGCGCTGGCCAAGCGCGGCGACATTGACGTCTTTGTCGAGGTGATGGGCGGCCACGAGGGCCCCGCCCGCTTGGCGACCGAGGCTGCAATTGCCGCGGGCCATGATGTGGTCACGGCCAACAAGGCACTTCTGGCGCATTACGGCCACGGCTTGGCGCTGGCCGCCGAAGCCGCTGGCCGTGTGATCAGGTTTGAGGCGGCCGTGGCGGGGGGCATTCCGGTGATCAAGGCCCTAACCGAGGGGCTGGCCGCCAACCAGATCCGCCGCGTGATGGGGGTGATGAATGGCACCTGCAATTACATCCTGACGCGGATGGAGGCCACGGGCCAAGGTTACAACGTGCTCTTCGACGAATGCGCCAAGTTGGGGTATCTGGAGGCTGACCCGAACCTTGACGTGGGCGGAATTGACGCGGGGCATAAGCTGTCGCTGCTGTCGTCCATCGCCTTTGGCACGCAGGTGTCTTTTGACGCGGTGGAGCTAGAGGGGATCCAGAACGTCTCGCTGGACGACATTGGTCTGGCGCGGGACATGGGCTACCGCATCAAGCTTTTGGGCGTGGCGCAGATGACGGGGCGCGGGCTGGAACAGCGCATGACGCCCTGCCTTGTGCCCGCTGACAGCCCCTTGGGCCAGCTGCAGGGTGGCACCAATATGGTGGTGCTGGAAGGCGACGCCGTGGGCCAGATTGTGCTGCGCGGCGCGGGCGCTGGTGAGGGGCCGACGGCTTCCGCCGTGATGGCCGACGTGATGGACTTGGCGCGCGGTTTTCGCATGCCGACCTTTGGCCAGCCCGCGGCCAGCCTTGTCAAACCCATTGCCGCCAAAACCGCCACCCCCGCCGCGTGGTATCTGCGCATGATGCTGCTGGATAAGCCCGGCGCCTTGGCCAAGATCGCCACCTGCTTGGGCGAGGCGGGCGTGTCGATAGACCAAATGCGCCAATACGGCCACCCAGGCGCCAATGCGCAGGTGCTGATTGTGACGCACAAGGCCACGCGGGAAGACATCGACCACGCCTTGGGCAATTTTGGCGGAACCGGCGTGCTGGTGGGGGCCCCCGTCGCCCTGCGCATCGAAGACGTGTAAGCGTTAGCGCAACCGTCCTTGCGGCAAAGGCCCCCTGCCCTATAACGGGCAGAACGCCCTGACCCATAAGGAATTTACCATGGATGCCCCGCAAGCCTCAGGGCTCTTTTGGCCCTGATGATCGCAGCGATCCTGTTGGCGTTTCGAGCGACAGAGCCGGCGCACAGGCCTGTCACCACTGCCTGATCCGGCTGCTCAGCTCGAACTAAGCAATTGTAATCGTTTATATTAGGTTTGACTTCGAAACGCATCCGAAGTCGAAGAAGCCTTGCCGCGAACCAAACCACACATACTGTCACAATAACAAAAAAAAATTCCTTGGCGTAGCCTGTACTGCCGATCTTGTTGCATCGCTGCGCAAATTGTAGTAATGAACCTACATGTGTTTTGGGGGATGAGATGGGCGTACAGACAGTTTCGAGCCGAGAGCTCAATCAGGATGTTGGCCGAGCCAAGCGCGCTGCCGAAGAAGGGCCAGTGGTTATCACCGATCGCGGTAAACCGTCGCATGTACTGCTCAGCTGGGCCGAATACTGCCGCCTCCGTGGAGGCCCCCGCAACCTAGCTGCCGTTCTGGCGGCCCCAGCTCTGTCGGATATTCCTTTCGAGCCCGAGAAATCGGGTCTGAAGGCCCGCGAGGTTGAATTGAACTGATGTACCTTCTCGACACGAATGTGATCTCCGAGCTCAGAAAGGTTGGGGACGGCAAAGCCGATGCTGCCGTTGTGGCTTGGGTCAGCAAGATTGATGCAGGCGAAATGTTCATCTCAGCTTTGACGTTGATGGAGTTGGAAATCGGTATTTTGCGCGTTGAGCGGCGGGATGCGGAACAGGGCGAGCGACTGCGCGCCTGGTTTGAGACCCAAGTCTGTCCCGAATTTGAAGATCGGACCCTCAGTGTCGATGCTGCCATCGCGAGACGCTGTGCCCGGCTTCATGTTCCCGACCCAAAATCCGAGCGAGACGCATTGATTGCCGCAACGGCGTTGGAGCATGGCCTGACAGTCGTTACCCGCAACCTGCCAGACTTCGCACGCTCAGGAGTGTCTTTAATCAACCCATGGCAGGGTGCCGCCGCATAGAACCCGAGCTCATTTTAGGGTGCTGTCAGACGAATGCGAACGGGTCTCTGCAGGGACAATGAAGCTGCCCTTTATGCAATGACCAACTGACGCCACTCTGCGAGAGCAGCAGCGCCGTTAAGCTTGAAGTTTTCTCGGCGGTAGAGGTGGCGTTCCTGATTGAAATGATTGTGGACCGAAGAGTGGACGGAGACGAATTTCTAAAATGTTCGCGTTCGTCTGAGGCGCAGCATCGTCCGCTCTCTTCGTCGAAAAGCCTGATGTGAATTCTCGGCCCTGTTGTTCAGCCAGCGGCCGGTTTTCTGTTTATCCACATTGCCAATAACCTTCGCTGGTGGGGGCGCCCGTCGCCCTGCGGATCGAAGACGTGTAAGCGTTAGCGCAACCGTCCTTGCCGGCTCGGCCCCTGCCCTATATGGGGGCGCAAGCCCTGACCCAAAAGGAATTTGCCATGGTTGCCCCCCTTGCCGAAGCCCAAGTGTTCCAAGACCGCCTGCTGTCGCTGGGCTTGGCCCGCGTGTCAGAGGCGGCGGCGATTGCCTGCGCGCCCCTGATCGGGCGCGGCGATGAAAAGGCCGCCGACCAAGCGGCCGTGAATGCCATGCGCGACCAGTTGAACCTGCTCGACATCTCTGGCGTCGTGGTGATTGGCGAGGGCGAGCGCGACGAGGCCCCGATGCTGTTCATTGGCGAGGAGGTGGGCACCGGCAAAGGCCCCGCGGTTGATATCGCGCTTGACCCCTTGGAGGGCACCACGCTGACCGCCAAGGATATGCCCAACGCCCTGACTGTGATCGCCATGGCCCCGCGCGGCACGCTCTTGCACGCGCCCGACGTCTATATGGACAAGCTGGCCATTGGCCCTGGGTTCAAGGCTGGCACGGTGACGTTCAATATGTCGCCATCCGAGCGCGTATCAGCCCTTGCGGCGGCCAAGGGCGTGTCGACGATGGACATCACCGTCTGCGTGCTGGAACGCCCGCGGCACGAGGCGCTGATTGAAGAACTGCGCGGAACTGGCGCCTCGATCCGGCTAATCCCCGACGGCGACGTGGCCGGTGTGATGCACTGCGCCGAACCCGACGTGACGGGCATTGATATGTATATGGGCTCTGGCGGCGCGCCCGAGGGGGTTCTGGCTGCGGCGGCGCTCAAATGCATGGGCGGGCAGTTTTATGGCCGGCTGATGTTTCGCAATGATGACGAGCGTGCCCGCGCCCGCAAGGCCGGCATCACCAACTTTGACCGCGTCTACACCCGCGACGATCTGGTGCGCGGCGACGTGATCTTTGCCGCCACCGGCGTGACCCAAGGGTCGATCCTGCGCGGGATCGAACGCGCCCCGGGGTATATCACGACGGAAACCATCCTTATGCGGTCCAAGACCGGATCAATCCGCCGGATGAGCTACCGCAGCCCCGTAAGGTAGGGGGCGACGTTTCTGGGTTTGAAAATGGTCAGAGCGCGCGCCGGGTCGGCGCGCGTTTTTTTTGTTACGTTCGGGTGTTAACCAATGGGAAAGTGTCTGCTGGCCAGCCCGTTTTGTTGCAAAGAACAACCCTCCGACGCGGTTGCGCGCTGGCTCTCTTGTGAGCAGATGCGGCATGCCAAGCGGCAGGGCTGGACGGCCAGTGACGGCGCCTGAGGCAGAGACGCAGGGATAAACAGCTGGAAACCTACCCTTTAGTGTTGACATTTTTTATCTTTTGCGACACTTATTTTCAACTTTCAAGAAAAATGACCGTATGACCGTATGCACGTGAACATAGACAATTAAGTTGTCAAACCGACATTTTTGTGATCTGTAATTAGATTAGGCTTAGGCTTAGGCTTAGGCTTAGGCTCAGGAAATAATGAATTTTTTGTCCAACACAACCCTAGCCAAGGCAGATCACGCAGATGAAACCGCGTCGGGCGCGGCGGCATGTTCTATCGTGATCGTCAGCTTTCACTCCCTGCACGAACTTGGCCCCTGCCTTGACATGCCGCGCGCTGGCTCGCACGGTGCAGGCATCGAGGTGATCGTGCTGAACAACTCCCAATCAGACGCGGCAGAGGTGGCAGCCCACTGCGCTGCGCAGGGTTT
>Ga0209550_10000535_pt1 | contig 36099 bp, 26 predicted proteins | sample LauGreSuBDMM15SN_2_FD_187567 | JGI IMG/M metagenome (GOLD analysis project Ga0209550, IMG submission 187567) | Freshwater lake microbial communities from Lake Michigan, USA - Su13.BD.MM15.SN (SPAdes) (version 5) | ecosystem: Environmental > Aquatic > Freshwater > Lake | place: Lake Michigan... | reverse complement strand
CGCGCGCGCCGCCCTGGCGGTTTGGTGGGCGAAATCGTGGCCTCTTTGAGCGAGCGGGTGCAGCAAGGCCATTTACAGGCTGGCGACAAGCTGCCCAGCGAGATCGAGATCATGGCCCAGTTCGAGGTCAGCCGAACCGTGGTGCGCGAGGCGTTGTCGCGCTTGCAAGCGGCGGGCGCGGTGGAGACGCGCCATGGCATTGGCACCTTTGTGCTGCCGGCGCGCGACCCCCTCAACTTCAGCCTGGGCAGCGTTGACCTGGCGATGGTGGGCGATGTCATCGCCCTGCTCGAATTGCGCATCAGCCTAGAGACCGAGGCCGCCGGCTTGGCCGCGCAACGGCGCACCGATGCGCAATTGGCGCTGATGCAAACTGCCTTGGATGAATTTCAAGCCGCACTGGGACAAGACAGCGATGCCGTACCTTCTGATTTCACTTTCCACATGGAAGTGGCGCGAGCCACCCACAACCGCCACTTTGCCGACCTGATGGGCTATTTGGGCACCATGGTGATACCCCGCGCGCGCATCAACACCGCCCAGGCAGCCCCCGAAGGACGGCTCAATTACCTGCAAAAAGTGCACGGCGAACACGAGAGCATTTTGAGCGCCATCCGCAACCAAGACCCGGAGGCCGCTCGTGCGGCGATGCGCACCCATTTGAGCAACAGCCGAGAGCGCTTGCGCAAAACCCAAACCAGCGAAGCCCCCAAAACAAACTGAACCGACCAACTTGTACGATGTCTAACGCACCCATACCCCTGTCTCCCCTGGCCAACCCATCCCTGACGCCACCCACAGCGGGCACGCCTGTGGTCAAACACATGCGTGTCGTCCCTGTGGCCGGGCACGACGGCATGTTGCTCAACTTGAGCGGTGCGCACGGACCCTTTTTCACCCGCAATTTGGTGATCTTGACCGACAACGCGGGACGCACCGGTGTGGGCGAGGTGCCGGGTGGGGAAAAAATCCGCAGCACCTTGGAGGCTGCGCGCGGCCTGATCGAGGGCGGTGCCATTGGCGACTGGAACCGCTTGCTCAACCGCCTGCGCGAACGCTTTGCCAGCTTGGACCAGGGCGGGCGCGGGAATCAAACCTTTGACCTGCGGGTGGCCATCCACGCCGTGACGGCGGTTGAAAGTGCCTTGCTGGACTTGCTGGGCCAGTTTCTGGGCGTGCCAGTGGCTGCCCTGCTGGGAGATGGGCAGCAGCGCGATCGGGTGCAAGTGCTGGGTTATTTGTTTTACCTGGGGGACCGCCACAAGACCGACCTGCCCTACCGCAGCGAACCCGAAGCCGACAACGACTGGCAGCGCTTGCGCCACGAAGAAACCCTCAGCCCCGAGGCCATGGTGCGCTTGGCCGAGGCTGCGCAAGCGCGTTACGGCTTTGAAGACTTCAAACTCAAGGGCGGCGTGCTCAGTGGAGAAGCAGAGATGGAAGCCATCGTGGCCCTGCACGAGCGCTTTCCCAAGGCGCGCATCACGCTCGACCCCAATGGGGGGTGGTTGCTCAAAGACGCCATTCGCCTGTGCCGCGACCGCCACCGCGAGTTGGCCTATGCCGAAGACCCCTGTGGCGGCGAAGGTGTGTTTTCTGGGCGCGAGGTGCTGGCCGAGTTTCGCCGTGCCACGGGTTTGCGCACCGCCACCAACATGGTGGCCACCGATTGGCGCGAAATGGCCCATGCCATCCAATTGCAATCGGTGGACATTCCTTTGGCCGACCCCCATTTTTGGACGATGCAAGGCTCGGTGCGGGTGGCTCAGGCCTGTCAGACCTGGGGCCTGACCTGGGGTTCGCATTCGAACAACCATTTTGATGTGTCCCTGGCCATGTTCACCCATGTGGCCGCCGCCGCCCCCGGTCAAGTGACGGCCATCGACACCCACTGGATTTGGCAAGAGGGCCAGCGATTGACGCGCGACCCTCTGCGCATTGAAGGCGGCCAGATTCAGGTTCCCCAGCGCCCTGGCCTGGGCATCGACATCGACATGGACCAGGTGGAAGCCGCGCACCAGTTGTACTTGCAGCACGGCTTGGGTGCGCGCGACGACGCCGTGGCCATGCAATACCTGATGCCCGGCTGGAAGTTTGACCCCAAAAAGCCCTGCCTGGTGCGCTGAGTCAGCGGCGCCTACGCTCAGTCTTTGCAATGCTGCATGGAAGGCAGTTGCTCCGCCCAAGCACGGTAGCGGGGTTCGGCTTCAGTGGCCATGTGTTTGGCTATGGCCGGCCACAAATCGGCGGGGAAATTTCGGCAAATGCGCCAGGCCAACTGATTGGCGATGTCGGTTTTGCCATCGAGCACCATGACCTTGAGCAAGGGCAAGTTGGGAAAAAGTGTTTGCGAGTAAACATTGGCGTTTTCCAAGGCAATCGGTCGAAGCGCCGCCAGTGTTTGGTCGCTCACGGGGGTGTTGATCATGAAGATGCTGTTCAACAAAATCCGGTTCCACCACACGTGTTCATTGGCAGCGATCAGTGCCTCCTTGGATTTGTCGTTGGCAAAGTTTCGATATGCGTTCAAAGCTTGGCGGTGGTCCAGGTACACCCACAGTGTGAGCACCATCATGGCCACAGCTGACGCCTTGATCAACCACGGCGGCGTTTGATAACGGAACTCGAAGCCGGGCAGCAAGGCCATGGCAAAGCCAAACAAAAACAAAAACAAGGCGTGCCACAGCGGGTACTCGAGCATGCTGTGCATGCCCAGCACCATGGCCACACCCAACATCACCACCTGAAAACCATCCGTGGTCCGCCAAGGCTTGATCTTGAACAGCACATGACCCAAGAAAGCCAGCAATCCCACACTGCCCAAGACCCCAAGCTCGACTTGAATTTGTAACCACAAATTGTGGGCATGGTCCACGGGCTCGGCGATGCCAGGCATCAGCACTTCGCTCACCTGCAATCGATGCCAACCCACGCCCCACCAAGGGGCCGATTGAACCATCAGCCAAATATCACTCCAAATGCGCAAGCGGTGCCCACTCGAGTTGGAAACCGCCACCACAGAGTCCCCCACCATCTGCGCGTTGATCCATTGCTTGGCCGAAAACCACTCACCCAAGCCCAAAACTAGCAGCAACCAAAGTGGCAAAGCCACCCACACCCAGTGGACATCCAAACGCTTGCGGAAAAAAGCCAATAAACCACCCAAAGCCACCACCTCGATGTATCCCGTTCGCGAACTGGTGCCATGCATGGCCAACAGCAACAAGCCCAAAGACACCAAGCGCCACCAACTGGGTGTGGCCGCCTTGTTCGCGGTTTGGGGGAAGAGAAATACCAGGCACAGCATGGCGCACGCCATCAATGAGGCAGACAGGTTGGGCTGGCTCAAGAAACCCCCGTTGCGGGGAAAGGACGGCGACCTTTGCAGCCACGGTGAGAGTGCGTCCTGCCAACCCAACATCTGCAAACCGATCGCCAGCGCGGTGACCATCCCAGCCAACCACACCGCCAACATCACGGCGCGGGCCAGCTCTGCCGCCCGCTGCGCCTGCACCCACATGCCCACCCAAGCAGTGAGCAAAATCACCGCCACCAAATAAGAAATGCTGATTAAAAACGAACTGAAATAGCTGCCATTGATGTTGAGCATGTACTGCACACCCGCCAACATGAGCCAAAACACGCACAGCAAGCTCAGGCCATTGAAGCCAAACGCCTGGTGTTCCCGCTCCAGCGCGCTGTGGGTGAACCAGCCAAATAAAGCCAAGCCCATGAAGGCGAACAAATCGCTGTTGATCCGCGGGGTCAGTGGGTTGATGTAGGGCATTGAAGCCGTCACAAAAAGCAACAGAACAGCAATGAATGGCATTACCGACAAAAATGTCGAATGAGGTCTTAAAGGTGTTAATTTTGTGTCCATTGGCAAATTATATAACACTTTTAAACTATTTAAATTAAAAAGTACTACTATGAAAACGGACGTCCCCCTTGGTTTGGGATGCTGGCCTCAGCCACACCCGGTCAGGGTTGCGTGGCACACATCTGGGGACAAGGGGGGCTGAGCAGACCTTTGGGCCGCGTCACCCGTGCGTTGACCATGTCCGAATATGACCATTCCAAACCCCTATCCCTGCGTAACATGGCGACGTGGATAACACCCTGCTGAATTTGAGCCCCAGCGCCTGCTACCAGGCTTTGCGCGCGCGCGATGCACGCTTTGATGGGCTTTTTTTCTTTGGCGTGCGCAGCACCCGCGTTTACTGTCGTCCGGTTTGCAAAGCGCGCACACCGCTGCAGCGGAACTGTCTGTTTTTCACCCATCCAGCCCAGGCTGAGGGTGCCGGGTTCAGACCCTGCCTGCGGTGTCGCCCAGAGTTGGCACCGGGCCCACCCGTGCAATGGTCCAGCCAAGATGCCAGCCAGATGCTGGCGCACCAAGCCCTGGCTTGGATGGCGCAACGCGCACCCCAAGTAGGCGCTTGGCAAGTCAGCGACTTGGCTGCCCACATGGGGGTGAGCGAGCGCCATTTGAGACGCATCATGCACACCCACCTGGGGGTGACGCCTGCTCAATACCGCCAAACCCAGCGTTTGTTGCGGGCCAAGCTTTTGTTGTCCACGACCACCCTGTCCATGGAAAAAGTGGCCTCGCTCAGCGGCTTTTCAACCACCCGTCAATTCAACCGCGCCTTTGCCTTGCATTACCAACTCAAGCCCACACAATGCCGACAAAGGGGTGCCGCACAAGGGCCGGCCCGCATTCGCTTGTCGTACCGCCCCCCGTTTGACCAGCAAGCCATGTTGGATTTTTGGCGCCAGCGCGCTGTCCCTGGCCTGGAGTGGTGCGAGCCCCAGGCCACAGGTGGAGAAGCTTTCACCCGCATCGTCACCTTGGACCTGCCCGGTGGACTTTGCAATGGATGGGTGCGCTTGCAATTTGATGCCCCTGCGCATCAGGTCAGGGTGCAGATCAGCGACCATTTTTGGCCTCACTTGTCCACATTGCTCATGCGCTTGCGTTGGGCTTTGGACCTGGATGCCGATCCATTGGCGCTGGAAGCCGCCCTGCAAGCTGACTTTGCCAACCACTGCGGTGTCCGGGTGCCAGGTGCGTGGCATGGTTTCGAGTTGGCTGTGCGTGCAGTGCTGGGTCAACAAGTCAGCGTGGCCGCGGCCCGCACCTATGCCCAGCGCTTGGTTCGCGCCCTGGGGACGCCGGTGACCACCCCTTGGGCTGAACTGACCCACGCCTTCCCCACAGCCGCACAGATGCTGGCCGCCAGCCCCGACCAACTGGGTGCTTTGGGCATCGTCAAACAAAGGCAAAAGGCCCTGCATGCATTGGCCCATGCGGTGTGTCAAGGTGGCTTGGATTTGAACCCCGGGGCGAATGTGGCCGAGCGGGTGCAAGCCTTGATGGCCCTGCCGGGCATTGGCGCGTGGACAGCGCAGTACATTGCCATGCGGGCCATGCGGTGGCCCGATGCATTTCCAGCCGGGGACTTGGTGGTGCAACAACGCCTGGGTGTGCGCCACACCCCCAACCCGGCGCGTGCGGCCACCGCATTGGCCCAGCGTTGGCAGCCTTGGCGCAGCTATGCAGTGCTGCGGCTTTGGCACACCCAGGAGACATGATGCTGGTTTGTAAAACGATTCGCACCCCCCAAGGGCCGATGCTGCTCGCTGCCAGTGAAGACGGCTTGGCCGGGGCTTGGTTTGAGGGGCAAAGCCACCACCCTGATGCCAGTGCCTGGACCGTGGTGCGCCAACAGCGCTGGCTCGACAGCGCTGAGCAAGAGTTAGAGGCCTATTTCAAGCATGCCAGCCAAGTGTTTAAAACCCCACGCGCCAGCGCTTGGGGCACACCCTTTCAGCAAAGCGTGTGGCACGCCTTGTGTGCCATACCTTACGGCAGCACCTGCAGTTACGGCCAACTCGCCACGCAGCTGAACAAACCCCTGGCGGTTCGCGCCGTGGGCGCGGCCGTGGGCCGCAACCCTTGGAGCGTGATCGTGCCCTGCCACCGGGTGCTCGGCGCCCAAGGCCAGTTGACCGGTTATGCGGGGGGATTGGAGAGAAAACGCGCTTTGCTCACCTTAGAGGGTGTGGCGCTTTAAGCCACGCCATGTTTTGGGACATGGACCGCCACAGCCCTGCGGGCTTTGTGCTTGCGCACATCCCCATCTGCCAGCGACAGACCGCTGCCTGAGCGGCACTGAAGCCAGCCTCAGGAAGCGTCGGGTTGAACGGCGGGCGCGGCCTTTTGAAAAGTTTCCAAGGCCATGCAAGCCGCATCCACTGCTGAGATGATTGGCCAGCGCGCCATGTCCACTTTGAAGCGGCGGGCACTCTCCACCTGGGGCACCAGGTACAGGTCGGCCAAGCCAGGCGCGTCCCCAAAGCTGAAGCGTCCGCGTTGGGCGTTGGCCCGCAGCAAAGCCTCGTAGGCATCAAAGCCCTGTGTGATCCAGTGGACACACCAGGCGTTGATGGCGGCCTCGTCGACTTTCATCTGGTGGCGCAGGTATTCCAAGATGCGCCGGTTGTTGATGGGGTGTATATCGCAAGCCACCATGGCGGCCAAGGCCCGAACGCGGGCGCGGTCATCTGGCGTGTTGGGCAACAGGGCCGGTGTGGGATGGGTTTCCTCCAGCCACTCGATGATGGCTGGCGACTGGGTCATGACTTTGCCGTCTTTGACCAGGGCCGGCACCAAACCTTGCGGGTTCAAGGCCTTGTAATCGGCGCTTTGGTGCGCCTCGGTGCGCAAGTCCACCACCATGTATTGGGCCGACAGGCCTTTGAGGTTGAGGGCAATGCGCACCCGGTGTGAGGTACCCGAGCGAAAAAAGCTGTAGAGCTGCATGGCACTGGGGCGCGTCAAGCGCGAACTTCGTACACGCCCAGCTTGCGGTGCAGCGGGGCCTCGTCGGCCAAAAAGAAAAACGCTGGTTCGCTTTTCGAGCGGTTGGTCACGGTGACGGGGGTATAGCCCGGTGCACAACAGGTATCGGCTTCGACCAAGGCAAAGTTTTGTCCCTCAATGGACACATCTGCCGCACCTTCAATCAAGTGGAAGACACAAGCGGGCGAGCGCGCGGGCATGTTCAGCGTTTGACCGGGGCGCAGCATCATGGCGTAAAAGCCCAAGATGTTTTCCACGTCACCGCCGGTCTCGGGGTTGACGTAGGTGATTTGCACCGACTCCGCTGCTGGATCGTCTTGGGACAAAGTGATCAAGGCTGCGCGCGCTTGGTCCCAGGGATAGCGCAGCATCGGATAGGGCTTGTTCCCCCGCACAAACATGCGGGTGGGCGCCATGCCGCCATGGGCATGGATGCGGTCGCCGCGACCGGGGACCGGGGTTTGGGCGTCGCCATTGACGTGATAAGACGTCTCGAGGTAGTAAATGATGGGCAGGTCAAGCACATCCAGCCACACCACCGGATCGGTGCCGTCGTGGCCATGCTCGTGCCACAAGCCGGTGGGGGTGAGGATCAGGTCGCCCCGACTCATGGGGCATTTCTCACCGTCCACGGTGGTGTAAGCGCCCTCGCCTTCGACGATCATGCGCACCGCGTTAGGGGTGTGGCGGTGCGAAGGTGCCCACTCGCCCGGCAACAACAACTGCATGCCCAGGTAGATGGCGGCGCTGGCTTGCATTTTGTCCAGGCCGTGGCCGGGGTTGGCCAACACCAGCACGCGGCGCTCGGCTTTTTCGATCGGGGTCAACTCGCCGGCTTGCAGCAACAAGGGCTTGATGTCTTTGTAGGCCCAGTGCGTGGCGCGGGTATTGGGCCGCGGCTTGGTGGGTGGCAACACACCGCGCAAACTCGGCCACAGCGGGACCAAATTGTGCGAAGCCAAGGCCTCGACGTATTCGGTGGGCAAATCGGCCAAGCTGCCGAGGTCGTTCATCGCGTTCATGTGTCTCTCCTTGTGTATCAATGGGCAGCCAGGCAATTGGCCACATTCCAGCCGTACAACCACTCCAGGGCATCGTAAAACCGCTCGGGGGTGCGCCCACGCCACAGGTCGTTGCGCACCAAACGCTCCACGTCCTTGACATGGAACAAGCGCCCCATCTCGCGCGCCGAGAGCACGATGCGGGCGGTGCGCGCCACGCGCGAGCGCTGGTACAAATCAAATGCGCGGATCCAGTCTTTGCCCGTGACGCGCAAAGCCTCGCCCAAGGTCACGGCGTCCTCCATGGCCATGCACCCGCCCTGGGCCATGTATTGGGTGGTGGGGTGGGCGGCGTCGCCCAACAAAGTGACGCGCCCATACGACCATTGGCCAATCGGGTCGCGGTCAGCCGTGGCCCAGCGCCGCCACGACTTGGGCAGGTCGATGAGCTGGCGCGCCTTGGGACAAATGCCTTCAAAGTAGCTCAGCACCTCTTCGCGGCTGCCGTCGGTCACGCCCCACTCCTCGGTTTGCCGACTGTGGAAGGTGACCACCACGTTGTATTGCTCACCCCCACGCAGCGGGTAGTGCACCAAATGGCAGTTGGGGCCGACCCAAATGCTGGCTGCGTTCCATTGCAAATCGGCAGGGAACTCGCTTTTTTCAACCACGGCGCGGTACACCACATGGCCGGTCACACGCGCGGGGTCGCCCACATACTGCTCGCGCACCACCGACTTGACGCCGTCGGCACCGATCAGCGCCTGACCGTGGTGGGCATTGCCATGTTGGTCATGCACCGTCACGCTGTCGGTGTCTTGTTCGGTGCGAACAATCCGTGTGGAGGTCAAAAACGACACTTGGTCTGAGGCCTTGACCCCGTCATACAGCGCCATGTGGGCGTCGGCGCGGTGGATCACCGCATAGGGGTTGCCAAAACGCTGGCGAAAAGCTTCGCCGGTAGGTATGTAGCCCACCTGCTGCTCATCGATGGCGTCGTGCATCACCATGTAATCGGTGTAGACCGCCTTAGCACGGGCTTGCTTGCCCACACCCAGCGCATCAAAAGCATGGAAGGCGTTGGGGCCCAATTGAATGCCTGCGCCAATTTCGCCAATTTCTGGCGACTGCTCAAACACCTTGACGCTGAAACCTTGGCGGACCAGGGCCAGTGCCGCGGCCAGACCACCGATACCGCCGCCGGCCACCAATACCGGTAAAGCTAGCTTGTTGCTCATGAACACATCCTTTTCATGCGGCAAGTTTAGTGGACGCCACTGGCGCCAGCGCGTGGGCTGTCACAAACCCAACAAGCGCACCGCATTGCCCTTCAAAATGCCGGGCATCACTTCGGGCTTGAAACCAGCCACCTCAAAGTCTTTCATCCAGCGCTCCGGGGTGATCAAGGGGTAATCGCTGCCAAACAGCACCCGGTCTTTGAGCAAGGTGTTGGCGTACTGAATCAGTTGCTTGGGAAAATACTTGGGGCTCCAACCGGACAGGTCAATCCACACATTGGGCTTGTGCGTGGCCACCGACAGCGCCTCGTCTTGCCAGGGAAAACTGGGGTGGGCCATCACAATTTGCATGTCAGGCCAGTCGATCGCCACATCATCGAGGTGCATGGGGTTGCTGTAGGCCAGCCGCAGGCCGCCACCACAGCGCATCCCAGAGCCAATGCCGCTGTGGCCGGTGTGAAAAATGGCTGGCAATTTGTGGTGGTTGATCACATCGTAAATCGGCCAAGCCATCTTGTCGTAAGGGTGGTAGCCCTGCACCGTGGGATGAAACTTGAAACCGCGCACGCCCTCTTTCTCGATCAAGCGCTCGGCCTCGCGTGCACCCATCTTGCCCTTGTGCGGGTCGATGCTGGCAAAGGCGATCATCATGTCGCTGTTGTCGCGCGCGGCCTGGGCAATTTCTTCGTTGGGAATGCGGATTCGGCCCAGCTGAGACTCGCTGTCCACGGTGAACATCACCAAACCCAGCTTGTGCTGGCGGTAATAGGCCACCGTCTCGGCAATGGTGGGGCGGCGATCAGAGCCAAAGAATTTGTCTGCGGCGCGGTCGTATTCCTCGCCATAGTTGTCAAACGGATTGCGACAACTCACCTCGGCATGGGTGTGGATGTCGATGGCGATCAGATTGGCGTGGTCCATGTTTCTCCAGTGGTTGATGTGCGGGCAATGCCTTGTTCCTAGGGAAAACACGGGGCTGCGCCGCGAAAAGTTGGCTTGAAATAGTTATTAAACATAACCATAATCGATTTAAGTGACTTTGACAACCAGGATCCACCCCATGACCTCATCCCACTTGAACATTGAGCTGCGCGATGCCGTGGCGGTGCTGCGCCTGACGCGCCCGCTCAAGCGCAATGCCTTGAACGATGGGCTGATCGCCGATTTGCAACACGCCTTTGATCACATGCCCCCCACAGTGCGCGCAGCGGTCTTGTATGGCGAAGGCGATCATTTTTGCGCCGGTCTGGACTTGAGCGAGTTGCAAGAGCGCGACGCCGGCCAAGGCATGATGCATTCACGCACCTGGCACCGGGCTTTGGACGCCATGCAGTTTGGCCCCGTGCCTGTCATTGCCGCTTTGCACGGTGCCGTGGTCGGCGGCGGGCTGGAGCTGGCCAGCGCTTGCCACATCCGGGTGGCCGATGAGAGCGCGTTTTACGCTTTGCCCGAGGGCACGCGCGGCATTTTTGTGGGCGGCTCGGGCGCGGTGCGCATCCCCAAGCTGATTGGCGTGGCGCGCATGACCGACATGATGATGACCGGGCGCGTCTACAACGCCACCGACGGCGAGCGCCTGGGGTTTGCCCAATACCTGGTGTCCACAGGGACCGCATTGGACAAGGCGCTGGAGCTGGCCCAGCGGGTGGCCACCAATGCCCCGCTGACCAACTACGCCTTGATGCATGCCTTGCCGCGGATTGCCGAGCAATCGGCCGACCATGGTTTGTTCACCGAGGCCATGATCTCGGCCATCACCCAGGCCGCGCCCGAGGCCAAGCAGCGGGTGCGCGACTTTTTAGAAGGCCGTGCGGCCAAGGTACAAAAAGCATGAACACCACGGCCAGCCCCCGCTACCGCGCCATGCGCTTTGGTGTGACCGAAGTGGATGTGCGCAACGCCCCAGGCGGTGTGCAATATGTGCGTGGCGTGGGCGAGCTCGCGCCGCCCCCAGAGCGCATCACCGACCGCTTGCTGCACTGGGCCGCACAAGCCCCCGAGCGCACCTTGTTTGCGCGCCGCCAAGCCGCGCCAGATGGCGCGCGCGGCGAATGGCAACACATCAGTTATGCCCAAGCTGTGAATTGGGCGCAGCGCATCGGCCAGGCCTTGCTCGCACGTGGCCTGGGCCCCGAGCGGCCGGTGGTCATCTTGTCGGAAAACAGCCTGGAGCACGCCATGCTCGCCCTGGCCTGTGTGTATGTGGGCGTGCCCTATTGCCCGGTCTCCCCGGCCTATTCGCTCATCAGCCAAGACTTTGAAAAACTGCGCCACATCTTGCAACTGCTGCAACCCGGCCTGGTGTTTGCCAGCGACGCCCAGCGCTATGGCACGGCCATCCAGGCCACGGTGGCCGCCGATGTGGAAGTGGTGCTGCACGAAGGCGCTTTGAGCGAACGCCACACCACCGCTTTGGCGGCACTGATGGCCACACCGCCTACGCAAGCGGTCGATGCGGCCATGCGCGCTACCGGACCCGACACGGTGGTGAAATTTTTGTTCACCTCGGGCTCGACCAAACTGCCCAAAGGGGTGATCAACACCCAGCGCATGTGGTGCGCCAATCAACAGCAAATGTGCCAGTCCATGCCCTTGCTGGCCGAGGAGCCCCCCGTGTTGGTCGACTGGCTGCCATGGAACCACACCTTTGGCGGCAACCACAACGTAGGCCTGACCATTTACAACGGCGGCACCTTGTACATTGACGATGGCAAGCCCACCCCAGCGCTGATGGGTGAGACGCTGCGCAACTTGCGCGAAGTGGCGCCCACCATTTACTTCAATGTGCCCACCGGCTTTGAGGCCATCTCCAACGCCTTGCAAACCGACGACGACTTGCGGCGCAATTTGCTCAGCCGGGTGCGCATGTTTTTCTACTCGGGTGCGGCCCTGGCACAACCCATCTGGGACCGTTTGCACGCGGCCCAAGAACGCGAGGTGGGCGAGCGCATCGTCATGGGCACGGGCCTGGGCATGACCGAATCCGGCCCCTTTGCTGTGTTTGTGCCCAACCACCATGTCCGTGCCGGTGACTTGGGCCTGCCCACCGTGGGCATGACGCTCAAGTTGGTGCCCATGGGCGACAAAACCGAAGTGCGCTACCACGGCCCCAACATCACACCGGGCTATTGGCGCTCGCCGCAAGAGACCGCCGACGCCTTTGACGAGGAAGGTTTTTTCTGCACCGGCGACGCGGTGCAATGGATTGACCCCGCCCGCCCCGAGTTGGGCCTGAAATTCGATGGCCGCATTGCAGAAGACTTTAAGCTCGCCACCGGCACCTTTGTCAGCGTGGGCCCCCTGCGCGCCAAAATCATCGCTGCCGCTGCACCCTATGTGCAAGACGCGGTGATCACCGGCCTCAACCTCAACGAAGTCGGTGCCATGCTGTTCCCCACCCCGGCGCTGCGCCAACTGGCCGGCATGGACGCCAGCGCCCCCATGGCCGAAGTGGTGGCCTGCCCCGCTGTACAAGCGCATTTTCAAACCGTGATCAACCAATTGGCGGCCCAGGCCACCGGCAGCGCCAACCGGGTGGCACGCGCCATCCTCTTGACCGACCCCCCCTCGATCGACAAAGGCGAGGTCACCGACAAAGGCTCGATCAACCAACGCGCCGTGCTCAAGCACCGCGACGCCTTGGTGCAAGCCCTGCACGCGGGTGAAGCCGCCCACACCTGGGTGCCCCAAACCTGAGCCCAGACAGGGTGCCGCCCACGGCCCCCACAGAATATTTTTTTACCCGCAGACCTTCACCACCACAGGAGACAAACCATGCAACAACGACGCGACTTCCTCAAACACGCCGCCGCCCCCGTGGCCTTGGCCGCCATGAGCCCCTGGGCCGCTTGGGCACAAAACACGGCCCTGCCCTTGGAGCAAGTAAAGATCGTCAACGGTTTTCCCGCGGGGGGCACGGCCGACGTGACCAGCCGCCGCATCGGTGACAAATTGGCCGGCTCGGCCTACTCGCGCGGCCCCGGCGTGGTGGAAAACAAAACCGGTGCCGCCGGTCGAATTGCGGTGGACGCCGTGAAAAATGCGGCACCGGATGGCGCCACTTTGTTGCTCACCCCCTATTCGATGATGTCGATTTACCCGCACATCTACAGCAAGCTGTCTTACGACCCGTTCAAAGACTTTGTGCCCGTCTGCCTGGGCTCCATGCTCTCGCACGGTTTGGCCGTGGGGCCCATGGTTCCCGCCAGCGTGAGAAGCGTCAACGACTACCTGGCCTGGGCCCGCGCCAACCCCAAAGACGCCAACTACGGCTCGCCCGCTGCCGGCTCAACCCCGCACTTTTTGGGCGCCTTGATGGGCCTGAGCCAAAACGTGGACTTGAAACACGTGCCCTACCGCGGCTCGGTGCCCGGCGTGGCCGACATGATTGGCGGCCAACTGGCCTCCATGGTCACACCCCATGGTGACTTCATCGCCAACCACAAGGCCGGCAAGATCCGCATCTTGGCCACCTCCGGCAAAGCGCGTTCGCCCTTTGTCCCCGAAGTGCCCACCTTCACGGAACAAGGCTTTCCTGACCTGACCGTGGAGGAATGGTTTGGCTTTTACGCCCCCGCCAAAACCCCTGCAGCCGTGGTCAACGCCGCCAACGCCGCCATCAATGCAGCCCTCAAAGACAAGATGGTCATCGACAGCTTGGCCGTATCGGGCCTGACCCCGCTGGGTGGCACACCAGACGACATGGCACGCGACATGAAGCGCCAGTACGACCATTGGGGCCCCATCGTCAAGCGCATTGGCTTCACGGCCGAGTCTTGATCTCCGTGTTGAGCGCGCCATGACCCGCGCCGCTGCTGTGCCTGAAACGCCTGCCCCAGGGGAGCCAATGGGCAAAACCAGCAGCGGCGTACGCACCGACTTTTTGGACGGGCTGCTGGGCTACAACGCCCGGCGCACCAGTTTGCACCTGGTGTCTAGCTTCGTCCGCGACTTGACCGATTTGCAACTCAAACCGGTGGGGTTTTCACTGCTGTGCTTGGTGGGCCACAACCCCGGCATCACCTCGCGCCAGCTGTGCCAAACCCTGGACATCCAGCCGCCCAATTTGGTCGGGCTGGTCAGCGCCCTGACCGAGCGCGGCTGCCTGCAGCGCCTGGCCCACCCCACCGATGGGCGGGCTTGGGGCTTGCACCTGACCGCACAAGGCGAAAGCCTGCTGGCCCAGGCCGAAACACGCATCCTGGCCAGCGAGCGACAAGCCTGCGCCGGTTTGACCGGCGCTGAACAGGCCACCCTGAAGCAATTGCTGCAAAAAATCTACCTGGCCTGACAAGGCTTGGCAAACCCCGTTTGAATGGGTCATCGCGGCCTGAAACCGCTGTGACAAAGAGGAACACGGCCAGCCAAGCCACGGGCCCATAATCGCCGCTTTGCCCTAAAAGCCGGGCAGCGTTCAACGCTGATCTGCACCCTGCGGGCCAGCTCTCCAACCTCGCCATGCCTTTAGCCCGCCCCTTTATTCCCATGCCCCAGTGGTTGGGCACTTTATTGCTGGCATTTCTGGGCGCCCAAGCCTGCCTGTGGGCCAACACCCCCATCCCCTGGATGCTCGGGCCCTTGATCGTCACCGCCACCGCCAGCATGGCCGGCGCACCCACCTACAGTTGGCCGCTGATGCGCAAGTTCGGTCAAGCCACGATTGGCATGTCTTTGGGCCTGTACTTCAGCCCAGACATGGTGGCGCTGATTGGCCGCTTGTGGTGGGCCATCGGTCTGGCCATTGTTTGGTCGCTGGCCATGGGCTACCTGTGCGGGGTGTGGCTGTTTCGCTTGAACAAAGAACGCAACCCCGATTTGCAGCGCAGCACCACTTATTTTTCGGGCGCCATCGGTGGCGCATCGGAGATGACCCAATTGGCCGAACGCATGGGTGGGCGCTCAGATTGGGTGGCCTCTGCACACAGCCTGCGGGTGTTGCTGGTCACCATCACCATTCCCTTTGCCATGCAGTGGGGCCAGTTCAATGGCCATGCCATGTGGCAAAGCAGCCCGGTCGCCTTTGATCCCTTGGGCTTGGCCGCACTGATCGTGTTGAGCGGTCTGTCGGTGGCCCTGTTGCGGCGCTTTCATTCGGCCAACCCCTGGTTTTTGGGCAGCCTGGCGGTGGGAATCGCGGTCACCGCCCTGGGCCAGAGTTGGACGTCCATCCCCAGCGCCATGTCACAGGCGGCCCAGATGTTCATTGGCATCAGCCTGGGGGTTCAGTTCACCCCGCGGTTTTTGCGCACCGCACCGCACTGGCTGGCCTCGGTGGGCTTGAGCACCTTGAGCATGATGGGCCTGTCGGTGCTGTTTTCATGGTTGCTGGCCCAGGCCGTCGATTTGCCCACCGCCACCTTGGTGCTGGGCACGGCACCGGGCGGCATGGCCGAGATGACCATCACCGCCAAGGTGCTGCAATTGGGTGTGCCCATCGTCACCGCGTTTCAAGTCAGTCGCTTGGTCGCCATCTTGATCCTGGTTGGCCCTATTTACAGGTGGTGGGTGGCACCCAACAATGGGCGCGACAAAACCACTGGATAAACCCGCCATGACCCAGCCCCTGTTCTCCAACGCTCCCTCCATCTGGCCGGTGGATGCACCGCGTGCCTTGTTGATCGGCCGCGTTTGGGTGCCCGGCACCGGCCCGGTGCTGGTGCGGGTGCAACCCGATGGCGTGTACGACCTGTCGGCCCTGGCCCTGACCTGCAGCGACTTGCTCGACCTGCCAAGCGCTGCCCAACGCGTGCGCGCCCTGGCCGCGCCGCGCTTGGCTGACATGGCCTCGGTGCTGGCCGCCACCCAGCCCGACCACGCCAACGACCATGCCCTGCGCTTGCTGGCCCCGCTGGACTTGCAAGCGATCAAAGCCGCCGGCGTGACCTTTGTGGCCAGCATGCTCGAGCGGGTGATCGAAGAGCGCGCCCGTGGCGACGCCACCCAAGCCGAAGCCGCACGCCGAGCGGTGGTGGCGGTGATGGGAGACGATTTGAGCCAAGTGCGCCCGGGCTCGCCCCAGGCCGCGCACCTCAAATCGGTGTTGCTGGCCCAAGGCATGTGGTCGCCTTACCTGGAAGTGGGCATTGGGCCAGACGCCGAAATTTTCACCAAAGCGCCGTGTCTGAGCGCGGTGGGCTGGGGTGGCGAGGTGGGCATCCACCCGCAAAGTGAATGGAACAACCCCGAGCCCGAGATCGTTTTGGCCGTCAACAGCCGTGGCGAAACCGTGGGCGCCAGCTTGGGCAACGATGTCAACCTGCGCGACTTTGAAGGGCGCAGTGCTTTGCTGCTGGGCAAGGCCAAAGACAACAACGGTTCGTGCGCCATCGGCCCGTTCATCCGTTTGTTTGACGACCACTTTGGCATCGACGATGTGCGCCAATGCGATGTGTCGCTGCGCATCGAGGGCAGCGACGGTTTTGTCCTGCAAGGCAGCAGCGCCCTGTCCAAAATCAGCCGCGACCCGCTCGACCTGGTGGGCCAGGCCATGGGCCCCAACCACCAGTACCCCGACGGCATGCTGCTGTTTTTGGGCACCATGTTCGCCCCCACCCAAGACCGTCCCATCCCCGGCAAACCCAGCGGCCAAGGCTTTACCCACCAAGTGGGCGACGCGGTGCACATTTCCACCCCGCGCCTGGGCTGCTTGAGCAACCGCGTCAACACCAGCGACCAGGTAAGCCCGTGGACTTACGGGCTGGGCCAACTCATGCGCGATGTGGCCCGGCGTCAGCCCCCCGCCTGAAAGCCTGATCGTCGCATGGCCCTGTGCACGAAGGCCTCTGGTTTGGGCCAGAGCGCTAGAGCCTGGTCAGGGTCAGGGTCCCGATGGCACTGATGGGTGATCGGCCGATGGCCCCACAAGCTGCGCCATTACACTCTCGCCTTTTGCAACGATCCCACAAGGAAAACCATGATCACCAACCCCTCCGGCCTGCAATACACCGATGACCATGTGGGCGAAGGCGCCCAAGCCCAATCCGGCGACGATGTCACGGTCCACTACACCGGTTGGTTGTTTGCCGACGGAGAGCGCGGCGCCAAGTTCGACTCCAGCAAAGACCGCAACGACCCCTTCGAGTTTTCGCTCGGCGCGGGCATGGTGATTCGCGGCTGGGACGAGGGCGTGGCCGGCATGCACATTGGCGGCAAACGCACGCTGCGCATCCCACCCGACATGGGTTATGGCGCACGCGGCGCTGGTGGGGTGATCCCACCCAATGCCACCTTGGAATTTGAGGTGGAGTTGCTCGCCATCGGCTGACCTCGATCAAGCGCCCTGAGCGGGGCTGGCTGCGGCCCACCCGCCAGGCACCAGGCTGGAGTGCCCATTGCGGCGACCGCTTCGGGCGCAAGCCCTTGCCGACCGGCTTGCCCAAGTTTGGGGCAGCCCTTGATCGCCTTGTTCTCCCGGGCTTTTCCCGCCCTGGACCGGTCCAGGGTGACCATCGGTGATGGGGTCCCCATGCGCTACCCGCCAGTACCCAGGCCCTGCCCGCTTCAAAAGGCATCTTGAAATCAGGGGTTTTGCCCCCATGTGCCGACAAACCCTTGATTGATTTGAATTTTTTCGAGATTAAACATGTCCGATCCCCACCCCCCACAGACGCCGCCAGGACCGTCAACCCAGGCCCTCCAGGGTGATAACCATGCCGCCACCCCACCCCTGCCCGAAGGCCCGCTGGAAGACCCGATGAGCGTCTTGCAAGCCGAGTTGGCCATGGTCAAAGCCCAAAACGTCGATCTGGCAGACCAGTTTCTGCGCGCCAAGGCCGAGGTCGAAAATGCCCGCCGCCGCGCCGATGAAGAGGTGTCAAAAGCGCGCAAATTTGCGGTCGAGGCTTTTGCCGAAAGCCTGCTGCCCGTGGCCGACAGCCTGACCGCAGGCTTGGCCATTGTCGATGCCACGACCGAGCAATTGCGCGAAGGCTCCGAGGCCACGCTGCGTCAACTCAAAAGCGCCTTGGAGCGCCACAAAGTGATTGAAATCAACCCCGAGGCTGGGGCCAAGTTCGACCCGCACCAGCACCAAGCCATTTCGGTGGTGCCGGCCGAACAAGAGCCCAACACCGTGGTCATGGTGCTGCAAAAGGGCTACTTGATCGCCGACCGGGTGCTGCGCCCGGCCCTGGTCACTGTCACCGCACCCAAGTGATCCACACGATGGGCACTTGAAATCCACCGACTTATCCACAGTTATTCAACATCGTTTCACACCGACCCCGGGCGACAAACCCTGCGGTCCAACAGGAGTTAAAAATGGGAAGAATCATTGGTATTGACCTGGGCACCACCAACTCGTGCGTGGCCATCATGGAAGGCAACACCACCAAGGTGATCGAAAACGCCGAGGGTGCGCGCACCACGCCGTCGATCATTGCTTATCAAGAAGATGGCGAAATTTTGGTCGGCGCGTCCGCCAAACGCCAAGCCGTCACCAACCCGCGCAACACCCTGTATGCCGTCAAGCGCCTGATTGGCCGCAAATTTGACGAAAAAGAAGTGCAAAAAGACATCCACATGATGCCTTACACCATTGCCAAAGCCGATAACGGTGACGCATGGGTGGAGGTGCGTGGCCAAAAAATGGCGCCGCCGCAAATCAGCGCTGAAATTTTGCGCAAGATGAAGAAGACCGCCGAAGACTACCTCGGCGAAGAAGTGACCGAGGCCGTCATCACCGTCCCCGCTTATTTCAACGACGCGCAGCGCCAAGCCACCAAAGACGCGGGCCGCATCGCCGGTTTGGATGTCAAGCGCATCATCAACGAACCCACCGCGGCCGCACTGGCCTTTGGTTTGGACAAGACCGAAAAAGGCGACCGCAAAATCGCCGTGTACGACTTGGGTGGCGGTACCTTCGACGTGTCCATCATCGAAATCGCCGATGTCGATGGCGAAAAGCAATTTGAAGTGCTGTCCACCAACGGCGACACCTTTTTGGGCGGCGAAGACTTTGACCAACGCATCATCGACTTCATCATTGGCGAATTCAAAAAGGACCAAGGCGTTGACCTGTCCAAAGACGTGCTGGCCTTGCAGCGCCTCAAAGAGTCGGCCGAAAAGGCCAAGATCGAGCTGTCCTCGTCGGCCAGCACCGATGTCAACCTGCCCTACATCACCGCTGACGCCACCGGCCCCAAGCACCTGAACGTCAAGCTGACCCGCGCCAAGCTCGAGCAATTGGTGGAAGAGCTGATCGAGCGCACCATTGCGCCTTGCCGCACCGCCATCAAAGACGCTGGCGTGGCCGTGGGTGACATCGATGACGTGATTTTGGTTGGCGGCATGACCCGCATGCCCAAGGTGCAAGACAAGGTCAAAGAGTTCTTCGGCAAAGAACCCCGTCGCGACGTCAACCCGGACGAAGCCGTGGCCGTGGGTGCCGCCATCCAAGGCCAGGTGCTCTCGGGTGACCGCAAAGACGTGTTGCTGTTGGACGTCACCCCCTTGTCTTTGGGCATTGAAACCCTGGGCGGTGTGATGACCAAGATGATCACCAAAAACACCACCATTCCCACCAAGTTTGCACAGACCTTCTCCACCGCTGACGACAACCAACCCGCCGTGACCATCAAGGTCTACCAAGGCGAGCGTGAAATGGCGTCTGGCAACAAGAGTTTGGGCGAGTTCAACTTGGAAGGCATTGCACCCGCCGCCCGTGGCACGCCGCAAATCGAGGTGAGTTTTGACATCGATGCCAACGGCATCTTGCACGTGGGCGCCAAAGACAAAGCCACCGGCAAAGAAAACAAAATCACCATCAAAGCCAACTCCGGTTTGAGCGAAGCTGAAATTCAACAGATGGTGAAAGACGCCGAACTCAACGCCGAAGAAGACAAGAAAAAACTCGCCATGGTGCAAGCGCGCAACAGCGCCGAGGCTTCTGTGCACAGCGTGAAAAAGTCGCTCACCGAGCACGGCGACAAGATCGACGCCAGCGACAAAGAAAAGATCGAAGCGGCCCTCAAAGACCTGGAAGAAACGCTCAAAGGCGATGACACCGCTGCCATCGAAGCCAAGACCGAAACGCTGATGACAGCCTCGCAAAAACTGGGCGAAAAAGTCTACGCCGACATGCAGGCCCAACAAGCCGCTGCCGGTGCATCCGCCGGGCCAGCGGGTGGCGGCGAATCGGCCAAGCCCGCCGACGACAATGTGGTGGACGCCGAAGTCAAAGAGGTCAAAAAAGGCTGAACGGCCGCAACTGCCCAGCCCGCCGCGCTGCCCCTGTGAAAACAGGTCAGCGCGGTTTATTTGTTTAACCGCACCCCCTAGAGCTGCACCACACCATGGCCACCAAACGCGACTACTACGAAGTTCTGGGTGTTCCCAAAAACGCCAGCGACGAAGAGATCAAAAAATCCTATCGCAAACTGGCGATGAAGTTTCACCCTGACCGCAATCAAGGGGACGCCGGCGCCGAGGTGAAATTCAAAGAGGCCAAAGAAGCCTACGAGATGCTGTCCGACGCGGAAAAACGCGCCGCCTACGACCAATACGGCCACGCTGGTGTCGACCCCAATATGCGCGGACCGGGTGGTGGGGCCGGTGGGGCCGGTTTTGCCGATGCCTTTGGCGACATCTTTGGCGACATTTTTGGCCAAGCCCGGCGCCAACAAGGGGGGCGACAAGTGTTTCGTGGCAATGACCTGAGTTACGCCATGGATGTCACCTTGGAGGAAGCGGCAGCGGGCAAGGAAGCGCAAATTCGCATCCCCAGCTTTGACGAATGCGACACCTGCCACGGCAGCGGCGCCAAGCCCGGCACCTCGGCCAAAACCTGTGGCACCTGTCAAGGCAGCGGTCAGGTGCAAATGCGCCAAGGCTTTTTCAGCGTGCAACAAACCTGCCCCCATTGCCGTGGCACGGGCAAGATCATCCCCGACCCCTGCGCGCCGTGCAGCGGCAACGGCAAGATCAAAACCCACAAAACCTTGGAAGTCAAAATCCCTGCGGGCATCGACAACGGCATGCGCATCCGCAGCACCGGCAACGGCGAGCCGGGCACCAATGGCGGCCCGCCGGGCGATTTGTACATCGAAATCCGCACCCAAAAGCACGATATCTTCGAGCGTGATGGCGACGACTTGCACTGCGCGGTGCCCATCAGCATGACCACCGCTGCCTTGGGTGGCGAGATCGCGGTGCCCACCTTGCAAGGCGAGGCGGCCATCGACCTGCCCGAAGGCACGCAAACCGGCAAGCAGTTTCGCTTGCGCGGCAAAGGCATCAAAGGCCTGCGCGCGACTTTCCCGGGCGACTTGTACTGCCACATCACCGTGGAGACGCCGGTCAAGCTCACCGAGCACCAGCGCAAACTGCTGAAAGATTTGGACGAGTCCCTGAAAAAAGGTGGCGACAAGCACTCGCCCAACGAGAAGGGTTGGGCCGACAAATTGCGCAGCTTCTTCAATTGACACCCCACGCCATGGGGCACACACCCACCCCATGGCAGTGACCCTTCAATTCATCGGCGGCGCAGACAGCGTCACCGGCTCCAAATACCTGGTTCGCAGCGGCGCGCAATCCTTGCTCGTCGATTGCGGTCTGTTCCAAGGTTTTAAACAACTGCGTTTGCGCAACTGGGATGCCTTGCCGGTGACACCCAACAGCGTGGACGCGGTCATCCTGACCCACGCCCACCTCGACCACAGCGGTTATGTGCCCAAGCTGCAGCGCGATGGCTTTGCCGGGCGGGTGCATGTGAGCCCGGGCACGCGCGACCTGTGCAAAATTTTGTGGCCCGACAGTGGCCACTTGCAAGAAGAAGACGCGTTTTTTGCCAACCGCCACGGCTTTAGCAAACACAGCCCGGCCGAGCCTTTGTACAACCGACAAGATGCAGTCAACAGCTTGGGCTTGTTGCAAAGCCATTCTTGGGGCAAGGTGTTTTCGCCCCTACCGGGTTGGCGCGCCACCTTCAGTTCAGCAGGGCACATTTTGGGCGCCAGCAGTTTGTTGTTGGAGGTGGGTGAGCGGCGCATTTTGTTCAGCGGCGATTTGGGCCGCCCCGACGACTTGATCATGAACCCGCCGCAAGACCCGCCAGGGGCCGACACGGTGCTGATCGAGTCCACCTATGGCAACCGGGTGCATCCGCACGAAGACGCCATGGCCGAGTTGGCCCCGGCTTTGCAACGCGCCGCCGCCCGCTCTGGCGTGGTGGTCATCCCGGTGTTTGCGGTGGGCCGGGCGCAGGCCATCTTGCACGCCATTGCCAGCTTGAAAGCGCGCGGCGACATCCCCCAGCATTTGCCCATTTATCTGGACAGCCCGATGGCAGTGCACACCACCGATTTGTTTCGCCAGCACCCCGATGGGCACCGCTTGAACCCGGTGCAGTTGCAAGCCATGCAAGACGTGGCAGTGATGATCGAAAGCGTGCAAGACTCCAAAGCCTTGGCCAAGCGCCATGGCCCCAAGGTGATTTTGTCGGCCAGCGGCATGGCCACCGGCGGGCGGGTGCTGCACCACCTGGGCTTGTACCTGCCCGATCACCGCAACATGGTCCTCTTGACCGGCTACCAATCCCCAGGCACGCGCGGGGCCTCACTGGCCTCGGGTCAGACCACGGTGCGCATCCACGGGCGCGATGTGGCGGTCAAAGCCGAGGTGGTGTGCATGGCCTCGGCGTCGGCCCATGCCGACAGCGTGCAGTTGTTGCAATGGCTCTCGCGCATGCCCAAGCCCCCGGGGCAGGTGTATGTGGTGCATGGGGAGGCCGCCGCCAGCGACGCTTTGCGCTGGAAGATTGAGCACGAATTGGGTTGGCGGGCTCGGGTGCCCGACCACCTCAGCACCTGGCCTTTGTGAGGTCGCGCGCCTGCTCATCTCCCAGCAGGGGTGGGGCTTAGAAAAACCGGTCGAGCAATTTGCGCGAATGGCGATCCAGGCGCGAGAGGTCGCGGATCAGGTACTGCACGCCATGGCCATCGGCCACCAACCAGGTTTGGCTGCTCATGCGGCGAATGTCTTCCTCGCCCTTGAGCCACAACTGGGTCGGGCCCCGGTTGGTTTGCACAGACCAAGTGCAAGGCGCGATAAAGCCGCTGACCTTGTCCAAGCGCTCGATTTCGGGCATGAATTCGCGCTCAGCCACAGCTTGCAACAAGGCCTCACGCTCGGGCGCTGCGACGACTTGGACGTCGTCCACCCAAACCAACTCGTGGCCTTGCCGGTTGAGCACCGAAAAGCCAGCATCTGGGTGAGACACGGGGAAGGCCCGCACCACCACCACTTGCTCGTGAACCGTGCCATCCGAGAGGTGCAGCACCCAAACACCAAAAGCATCGCGCTTTAAAGCAAACGGTACCCGCGGGGCTTGTTCGGCCTGGGTCAATGCGTTTGCTGTGCTGGGGCTGGATTCAGCGCTCATCGCATCTCCTGGGGGGCCGCCAAGGAGGCCGCCATGGCCACCCGATCGGCTTCGTGCTGGCGCGCCTGGGCCTCGTACAAGCGGTAATAGGCACCTTCGCGTTGCATCAAGTCGGCGTGCGAGCCCTGCTCGACCAAGCGCCCCCGCTCGAGCACCACCAAGCGGTCGGCCTGCTGCAAAGTGGACAAGCGATGGGCAATGGCAATCGTGGTGCGCCCACGCACCAGGTTGTCCAAGGCACGCTGAATTTCTTGCTCTGTCTCACTGTCAACCGACGAGGTGGCCTCGTCCAAAATCAAAATGCGCGGGTCGATCAACAAGGCACGGGCAATCGATATGCGCTGACGCTCGCCCCCGGACAAACCTTGGCCACGCTCGCCCACCAATGAGTCGTAAGCTTGGGGCAATCGCATGATGAATTCATGCGCGTGCGCGGCGCGTGCGGCGGCCACAATGTCTTCGCGGCTGGCTTGCGGCAGGCCATAAGCAATGTTGTCAGCAATGGTGCCAAAAAATAAAAATGGTTCTTGTAAAACCAGGCCAATGTGGCGGCGGTAATCGTTCAAGCGCAACTCGCGGATGTCCACACCATCGATGCGGATGGCGCCATCGCTGACGTCATAAAAACGGCACAACAAATTGACCAAGGTGGTTTTTCCCGAGCCGCTTTGCCCGACCAAACCGATCATTTCACCCGGGGCGATGTTCAGGCTCAAGCCCCGCACCACAGCGCGATTGCCATAGCGAAAATTGATGTTTTCGATGTCAATTTGTCCCTTGACCACAGGCATGGGCTTGGGGTTGGCCGCCTCAGGAACGCTGGAGACATGGTCAAGAATTTCAAAAATTCGTTTGGCCCCGGCAGCCGCCCGCTGCACATGGGCCACGATGCGGCTCATCGAATCCAGCCGCGTGTAAAAGCGCCCGATGTAGGCCAAAAATGCAGTCAGCACTCCCAGCGTGACCTGGTGTTGGGACACCAGGTAAATGCCAAAGGCCCAGACCACCAGCAAACCGATCTCGGTGAGCAAGGTCACGGTGGGAGAAAACAAGGCCCAGACAAAATTGATGCGGTCATTGACCAACAAGTTTTGCCGATTGGCTTCGCGAAAACGATCGGCCTCTCGTTGCTCTTGGGCGAAGGCTTTGACGACCCGAATACCGGGGATGGTGTCGGCCAGCACATTGGTCAACTCTGACCACACGCGGCCGACTTTTTCAAACCCCGTGCGCAATTTGTCGCGCACCACATGGATCAACCAAACGATGAAGGGCAAGGGCACCAAGGTGACCCATGCCAGCATCGGATCGATCGAGAACAAGATGACCGCAGTCATCACGATCATCAGCACGTCGGTGGCAAATTCCAGCAAATGCACCGATAAAAACAAACACAGGTTGTCGGTTTCACTGCCCACCCGGTTGAGCAAATCGCCTGTGCGTCGACCGCCAAAATATTCCAGCGACAGCTTCATCAAATGCTCATAGGCCGTGGTGCGCAAATCGGCCCCAATGCGCTCTGACACCAACCCCAACACGTAATTTTTAGCCCAGCCCAAGGCCCAGGCCAGCAAGGCCGCTGCCAACAAGCCAGCCATGTACAAAGGCACGATGCCGGGCTCAATCTCCTTGCCGTTTTGAAACGGCACCAAGACCTCGTCCATCAAGGGCATGGTGAGATAAGGCGGCACCATGCTGGCCCCCGTCGCGGCCAATGTGAGCAAAAAACCCAGCAACAAATGCCCTTGGTAGGGCTTGGCAAAGCGCCACAAGCGCAACAGACCCAAGGTCGATGGCGGGGTGTCGGCCTCATCAACCTCATCCTCGGCTGGTGGCGTGTCGGCCTCTTCGGGGGTGGACGGGTCGGGCAAGGGTTTGCCAGGGGCCTGAAATGGGGCCATGGCCTGGTCAAACAAAGCCAGTAAGCGCAAAGCATCAGGGTTTTTGGCCAAAGTAAAGCGCCACTGCGCCAGCCGGCCTTGGGTGTCAAACAACTCCAAACTGCCCGCTCCCGAGTGGTCGCTGTGCTGTAAGCGCAGCCCAGCTTTGAGCGGCCAATGCGCCAGACGCGTTTGGGAGGGCACCCCGGCCTCAAAAAGGCTCAGGCCCTCAAGGGTCAAGACCAGGGTTTGGCGCTGGAAAAACAATTGCACATTTAAGTCAACTTCCAGGCGGGCCCATGCGTTTTCAACACCATGCTCTGTCAACTGCCCACTCGCCGGATCTGACAAAAGATCTACCGCTGAAGCAGTCAAGGGCTCAAAAGAGGACTTCATGATTCATAAATCAACCGCAATGACAACCAAGGCATTGCCCTTCAGCGCTAAAAAGACAATTGGCTTTTCAAGCCCATTGCAACGGTCTTCATTCTAACGGCCCACCCGCTTCAAACCTTGTCTGGTCCACACCTCTGCCCATTGATAGCAAAGTACTCATGCCGTTTCCAGACATCCAAATCCTGAGCACTCGCCACCTGCGCGGCCCCAATGTGTGGACCTACCGTGCGGCAGTTGAAGTTTGGGTCGACATCGGTGCATTGGAAGACCACCCGTCCAACACCTTGCCCGGCTTCAACCAACGTTTGCAAGCTTGGTTGCCCGGCATGATCGAGCACCGTTGCAGCGTCGGTGTGCGCGGCGGGTTTTTCCAACGCCTGCTCAGCGGCACTTGGGCGGCACACATCATGGAACACGTGGCCATTGAGCTGCAAACCATGGCAGGCCTGGAGGTTGGCTTTGGCAAAGCCCGCGAAACCCACCAGCGCGGCATTTACAAAGTGGTGGTGCGCGCCCGCCAATATGACGTGGCCCTAGGCAGTTTGTTGGCCGCACGGGATTTGGTGATGGCCGCCATCAACGACACCCCCTTTGATCTGACAGCCACCGTCAATCGCCTCAAGGCCGTGGCCGATCGGCTGTGCTTGGGCCCAAGCACGGCCAGCATTGTGGACGCTGCTGCCCAGCGGGGCATCCCTTCCATCCGCCTGACCGAGGGCAACCTGGTGCAGCTGGGGCACGGCTCGCGCCAACGCCGCATTTGGACCGCTGAGACCGACCGCACCAGCGCTGTGGCCGAAAGCATCTCGCGGGACAAAGACCTGACCAAGCGGCTGCTGGCCCAGTGCGGCGTACCCATCCCAGAAGGCCGCATTGTTGACAGCCCTGAGCATGCTTGGGCGATGGCCCAAGACATGGGCTTGCCAGTGGTCATCAAGCCCAGCGACGGCAACCATGGGCGCGGCGTCGCTCTGGACCTCAACAGCCAAAACGAGATCGAAGCCGCTTGGCGGGTGGCCGATGCGGAAGGCAGCCAAGTCATGGTTGAGCGCTTTGTGCGCGGTGAAGAGCACCGTTTGTTGGTGGTCGGCGACCAAGTGGTGGCCGCTGCGCGCGGTGAGCTGGCTTGCATCACCGGCGACGGCGTGACAACGGTGGCACTGCTCATTGAGCAGCAACTCAACACCGACCCCCGCCGTGGCGAAGAAGAGCACTTTCCGCTCGACACCATCCGATTGGATGAACAACCCCATGCGGTGCTCGAACTCCAACGCCAAGGCCTCAGCGCCGACAGCATTCCTGCCCTGGGTCGTCGCGTTATCGTTCAGCGCAACGGCAACATGAGCAACGATGTGACCGACTTGGTCCACCCTGAAGTGGCCGAACTGGCCACCCTGGCAGCCCGTGTGATTGGCCTGGACATCGCCGGCATTGACTTGGTGGCGCAAGACATTTCACGCCCTTTGCATGAGCAAGGGGCTGCGGTGGTCGAGGTCAACGCCGGCCCCAGCTTGCTCATGCACTTGAAGCCCGCCAGTGGTCAAGCCCGACCGGTCGGGCAAGCCATTGCCAATCACTTATTCCCACCCAAAGACAATGGCCGCATCCCCATCGTTGGAATCGTGGGCTACCGCCACACCGCCAGCCTGGCCCAATTGGTGGCTTGGCTGCTGCACTTGTCGGGCAGTCGGATCGGTATGGCGTGCAGCTTGGGTGTGTTCATGGACCAGCGCCATGTGGACACCCAAGATGCACGCGGCTTTGAGATGGGCGAGCGGCTGTTGATCAACCGCAACATCGATGCGGCGGTGTTTGAAACCTCACCGCGCGAAATTTTGCTGGAAGGCCTGCCCTACGACCGTTGCCATGTGGGCTTGGTGGCCGACATGCCGGCCTTCGAAGGTTTGCAGGACCTGGATGTGACCAGTGCGGATAATATGCGCCAAGTGGTGCGCACCCAAGTGGACGTGGTGCTGCGCGAGGGCGTGGCCGTGCTCAATGCCGATGTCAGCGCGGTGGCCGAACTCGAAGACCTGTGCGATGGCGAAGTGATGATGTATGGGCTCAACCCCGACAGCGCCATTTTGGGCGCACACCGCCGCCAAGGGCGCCGCTCTGTTTTTTGTCGCCAAGGCCACGTGACCTTGGCGCGTGGTGACCAAGAAACCACTTTGTTGCACCTCGACCTCGCCCCTGTGGCGCGCTTGCTCAAGCACGAAGACATGTCGGTCTCCCACCTGCTGGCAGCTGTGGCCTGCGCCTGGTCCCTGGGGGTCACACCCACTTTGATGCGGGCAGGCTTGAAAAATTTCCGCCAAAAAACCGAATCCGAATCCCAAGAAAAAGCAAGGATGAAAGCCTGATGGACATCTCACGCATCCGCGCCCTGCGCGGCCCCAACCTGTGGACTCGCCACACCGCCATCGAAGCCATGGTCCAGTGCCAGGGCCAAGAGTGCGACCTGTCCAAAGTGCCCGATTTTGAGCAGCGCTTGCGCCATCTTTTCCCAGGCTTGGGCCAGTTGCGCACAACCCAACAAGGCGCCGTTTTGAGCATGGCCCACGCCATAGAAGACGCCACCTTGCACATGCAAATTGCAGCCGGCTGCCCGGTGACATTCAGCCGCACCACCCTGACCCCCGAAGCGGGCATGTATCAAGTGGTGGTCGAGTACACCGAAGAAGACGTGGGCCGCTTGGCCCTGGAGTTGGCGCAGGCACTGTGCCAAGCCGCGTGGGACAACACCGCGTTCGACATGGATGCAGCCCTGTCCCAACTGAGCGCATTGGACGAAGACATCCGATTGGGCCCATCCACCAGCTCCATCGTGGACGCCGCATTGGTGCGAGGCATCCCTTATCGCCGCCTCACCGAAGGCAGCATGGTTCAATTTGGCTGGGGCAGCAAACAACGCCGCATCCAAGCCGCGGAGACCGATTCGAGCAGCGCCATCGCCGAAGCCATTGCGCAAGACAAAGACCTGACCAAAAAGCTGTTGCATGCCGCTGGCGTGCCGGTGCCACAGGGCCGCCCCGTGTTGGACGCCAACGATGCCTGGGTCGCCGCACAAGCCATTGGCACACCCGTGGTGGTCAAACCGCGCGACGGCAATCAAGGCAAGGGCGTCACGGTCAACATCAGCACCCGCGAAGAAATAGAAGCCGCCTTCCACAATGCCGCCAAGTTTCGCGACGAAGTGATGGTCGAGCGCTTTTTGCCTGGCAGCGATTACCGTTTGCTGGTGGTGGGTGACAAATTGGTGGCTGCTGCACGCCGCGAGCCCCCGTTGGTGATTGGCGATGGCCGACACACTGTGAGCCAATTGGTCGAGCGGGTGAATGCCGATCCACGCCGTGGCGAGGGCCACTCCACCTCGCTGACCAAAATTCGCTTTGATGACGTGGCGCTGGCCCGACTCAAAGAACAAGGCTTGGATGCCCAATCGGTGCCCGGCAAAGGGGCGCGTGTGATTTTGCGCAACAACGCCAACCTCTCCACTGGCGGCACCGCCACCGATGTGACCGACGACGTGCACCCCGAGGTGGCAGCCCGCGCCATTGCGGCCGCCCAAATGGTGGGGCTGGATGTGTGTGGCGTGGACATCGTTTGTGAATCGGTATTGCGCCCCTTGGAAGCCCAGTGCGGTGGCGTGGTTGAAGTCAACGCCGCCCCTGGCCTGCGCATGCACTTGCAGCCCTCCTATGGCAAAGGCCGCGATGTGGGCAAAGCCATCATGTCCATGCTCTATGCCCCGGGTGACGATGGCCGCATCCCGGTGATTGCTGTCACGGGCACCAACGGTAAAACCACCACCGTGCGGCTCACCGCGCACCTGTTGCGCACCCATGGCTTGCGTGTGGGCATGACCAACACGGATGGCGTGTATGTGCAAGCGCGCCAAATTGACAGCGGCGACTGCAGCGGCCCGCGCAGTGCACGCAATGTGCTGATGCACCCCCATGTGGATGCAGCGGTGCTTGAAACCGCCCGCGGCGGCATGCTGCGCGAAGGCTTGGCCTTTGACCGCTGCAGCGTGGCCGTGGTCACCAATATCGGCATGGGCGACCATTTGGGCCTGAACTACATCACCACGGTAGAAGACTTGGCGGTGCTCAAGCGCATGATTGTGCAAAACGTCGCCACCAGTGGCATGGCCGTGCTCAATGCGGCCGACCCCATGGTGGCAGCCATGGCCAGCAGCTGCCCCGGTCAGGTCACGTTTTTTGCGCTCGACCCGCACCAACCCACCTTGACCACCCACCGAGCCCAGGGCAAGCGGGTGTTGTTTGTAGAGGACGATCAACTCGTGGCAGCCGAAGGCAAATTCGAAATTCGCATTCCCTTGTCGCAAATCCCGCTCACCCGTTCGGGCGCCATCGGTTTTCAGATTGAAAACGCCATGGCATCGGTGGCCGCTGCATGGGCCAGCGCCATCCCCTGGGCCACCATTGCGCGCGGTTTATCCACCTTTGTGAGCGATGCCATGGCCGTGCCTGGCCGCTTCAATGTGTTTGACTACAAAGGCGCCACCCTGATCGCCGACTACGGTCACAACCCAGACGCCATCAAGGCCTTGGTGCAGGCCGTGACCAATTTGCCCGCCAACCGGCGCAGCGTGGTCATCAGCGGTGCCGGCGACCGGCGCGACGAAGACATCCGCCAACAAACCCGCATCATTGGAGAAGCCTTTGACGACGTGGTGTTGTTCCAAGATGCCTGCCAACGCGGCCGCGCCGATGGCGAGGTTCTGGCCCTGTTGCGCCAAGGCTTGGACGGCGCCCGGCGCACCAGCCACATCGAAGAGATACGCGGCGAATTCACCGCCATCGATGCCGCCATTGCCCGCCTCACCCCCGGCGACCTGTGTTTGATTTTGATCGACCAGATCGAAGAGGCCTTGGCCCATATCACCCGGCGGGTGGAAGAAAACCGCAGTGCCTTGAGCGAGCACTGATCAAGGCACCTGGTGGTGCCAATAGCGGGCATGGGCCATTCGCTCACAATGTACTTGATCGGCTTGCGCCGAGCGCCACCGGCCCGCACCGCAGCGCACACTCTCCAGCACCTGGGTCCCTTGCGCTTGGTAGCGCGCCATCACCGCCACCGTGGGGTGGCCGTATCGGTTGCGGTATCCCGCTTGTACCCACGCCCAACGCGGCGCCACCGCCGCTAAAAACTCGGCCGTCGATGAGGTGTTGCTCCCATGGTGGGGCACCAACAGCACATCCGCACGCAGGCGCGACGCACCATCGGGGCCCACCGGTGCGCTGGCGATCAAGGCCTTTTCTTGCGCCGCCTCAATATCCCCGGTGAGCAGCACCGATCCGCCCTGGGCTTGCACCCTGAGCACACAACTCAGGGTGTTGGGTTTGGCGCGTGGGCTGGGACTGGCATCCAATGGGTGCAGAAATTCAAACCGCACCCCATCCCAATCCCAGCCCACACCGGCGCGGCAGGCTTGACCTGGGCGGCTTAGGTGCAAGGGATGGGATGGCGGCAAGGACCCCCACCAAGGCGTGGTCGGGTTCATTTGCAACACCGCTGGCGCGCCTCCGATGTGGTCGCTGTCCGAGTGGCTCAGCACCAGGGCATCCAAGCGCAAGCCCCAGGCGCGCAGCAAAGGCAGCAAGACGCGTTGCCCCGCATCGGTCTCGCGCGAGTAGCGGGGACCCGTGTCAAACAGCAGGGCATGCTGGGCGGTGCGCACCAGCACCGCATGGCCTTGTCCAATATCGGGAAACCACACCTCCACCTCGCCGGGCGCTGGGCCAGGCACGCTCCACAACAAAGCCGGGGCCATCAAGGGCAAGCCCATGGCGCGCAGCACACCCGGCAAGCGCATGGCCAACAGCAAACTGCCCAGCGTGGCCGCGGCGCTGGCCCAGGCCGCTGGGGCTGGCGTGCTCCACACGGCGCCCGGCCATGCGGCCAAAATGTTCAAACCGGCCACCAAGGCCTGCAATGAAACCGCGGCCACATCCCAAGCCACCGGCACAAAGGCACCCAGCAAACACAACGGCGTGACCCACAAGGTCACCCACGGAATGGCCACCGCATTAGCCAGCAAGCCCACCACGGACACCTGTTGAAACAGCCACAAACTCAAAGGCGCCAGGCACAAAGTGATGGCCAGTTGCTCGCGCCACAAGCGCCACAAGCGCTGTGGCCATGACACATCCGCGCTGGCTGGGGGCGGCCCTTGACCCGTGGCAAACAGCACACCCACAGCGACAAAGCTGAGCCAAAAACCGGCTTGCCCCAAGGCCGTGGGATCGGCCACCAACACCCAGGCACAGGCGCTGAGCCACACCTGGGGCCAGGGCCAGCGGCGTCCTGTGGCCGCCAAGACCGTGACCCAGGTGAGCATCCATATCGTTCGTTGCGCGGGAATACCCCAGCCGCTGAACAGCGCATACAGCACGGCCAACCCCAGACCTGCCCAACGCGCGGCTTGGTCAGCGGGCAACCACAAACACCAAGAAGTACCCCAGCGATCGGTGCGCCGCCAAGCCCAACGCACCAAACCGCCACACAGCCAAGCAAACATGGTCACATGCAAGCCCGAAATGCTCACCAGATGGGCCACGCCTGTGGCGCGAAACACGTCCCAATCGGCGCGTTCGATGCTGGCCTGGTCGCCCATGAGCAAGGCGTTGATCAAGCCCGACCACTGGGGATCGGCAATGCGCGCTTGAACCCGTTCGCGCATCCATTGACGCGATTGCGCCACCGGGTATTGCCATGTGGCGTCCAAACGAACCGGTGCGGGGTCATGGCGGCCTGCGCGCACATAGCCCGTGGCCCCCAAGCCTTGACCCCACATCCACAATTCAAAGTCAAAACCATGGGGGTTGACTTGGCCGTGGGGTTGCTTCAAACGCACCACCATGCGCCAGCGTTCTCCGGCCCGCAAAACGGGAAAGCTGGCATGGTCTTGCTGGCCCCAACGCCCGGCATACCAACCCAACAGCACTTCGGGGGGAACAGCCACGCGCTGGCCTTGCCAATGGGCCGACTCGATGGCCAAGCGAAAACGCAGGCTGTCTTCGGTGCGTTGGGGCAAGGCCGAAATCACGCCAACCACGCTCAGGTCGCGCCCCTCCAAATCCGGTGCCAGCAGGTGTTCGGCATGCCACACGGCACGCAAGCCCGCCAGCGCAAACACCAGGCCCAAGACGGGAAAAAACACGTGCATCCACGCCAGGCTCGACCCATGCGTGGTGCGCCGCATTACCAGCAGCAGCCATGCCAGGGCCGCCACGGCGCACAAGGCATAAGCCCACAGGGGCCACAGCGGTTGGTGCCACAGGTGCGCGGCGCTGGCGGCCACACAGGCCAGCGCCGCCGGGGTGATGCGGTCGTTGCCGCGGTTTGGGTTCATTCGCCCTCCCACCGGGGCCATATCAGCCCCGGGTGAGAACGAATTTACCTCTTTTTAATTACTGACAAACTTCTTTTTTCAACAAAGCCTGAACCGAGCCAGGGCGGATGGGGGTTTCGCGCACCCGCCATTCGGTCTCGTCTTGGCTCGACAACGGCGCACCCTTGCCCTGGGGTTGCTCGTAAAAGCTGATCGACAGCCGAGCCACCATGTCGGTGATGCAGTGCACCCGCCAACGCGTGAGGGTCGACTTGACCTTGGGCGCAGGGGGCGCCCCAGGTGTGCCGGTATTGGTCAAGACATCGGCCAGCTCGGTCAAAGTCCAGGCATAACGGGTGACGTGGGCGGCCTTGACCGAATCTTTGTCAAAAAAATGGGTCAATTGCTCGGTTTTTTCCAACGGGGTCCACTCGGCATGGGCAGTGCCCACACCCCACAAAAAAAGCATGGCACAAACAGACCCAGCCGCTAAAAAACGGCGAATGACCCACTGGGATAAGGTGATCAAGGTGTTCATGCCCTGTGTATCGGCACCAAGCCGGGTTTTCTTGAGCGCCCACGTCCCCTATCTGCACGCCAGGCGCTGGGCTGGACCTTGGCCGCTACACTGCGCACTCGCCTGAAACCACCCCTTGAAACCCCATCGGAGACCCGCATGTCCGTTGCCCAACGACTCGCTGACTTGAACATCACTTTGCCCCCCGTGGCCACGCCAGCTGCGGCCTATGTGCCCTTTGCCATCACCGGCAAGTTGGTTTTTTTGAGTGGCCATATTGCGCGCCAAAACGGCAAGCCCTGGGTGGGCCAACTCGGCCTGGACACCGATACCGCCACCGGCCAAGCCGCCGCGCGTGCCATTGCCATTGATTTGGTCGGGACTTTACAAGCAGCCTGTATTTCACAGGGCAAAACCCTGGAAGATGTGAGCCGCATTGTCAAAGTACTCAGCCTGGTCAACTCCACGCCCACCTTCACCGAGCAACACTTGGTGACCAATGGCTGCAGTGAATTGCTCGCCCAGGTGTTTGGCACGCGCAGTGCCCATGCCCGCAGCGCTTTTGGTGTGGCCCAGTTGCCCATGGGCGCTTGCGTGGAAATTGAATTGATCGCTGAATTGGGTTGAGGCACATGGGGCCAGCTCGGCCCCGCCCTTCAGATGGGACCACCGGTAGTTGGGCTCAAAGCGCACAGCCTACAGCTCAAAGCACCCTCAGCACCGCCGTGGGCTTGAAGCCCAAGTCCGCCGCCTTGCCCTTGCGTGCCCGGATGGCCATGGCGTTGTTGAGGCTGCGTATTTCCAGTGTTTCCTCACGGTCTTTTCCACCGCGCCCAACGCCCACAATGCACACGCTGCGGGTGTAGGCCGCTGCACCGGCCAAGCTGTCTTTGTCTTCCAAGTCGATCAGCATCAAGCCGCGCCCACCTTTTTCCATGGCTTTGAGCTCGCTGATGGCAAAGGTCAGGATGCGTCCGCCAGTGGAAGCACAGACCACATGGGTGGCGATCGGCAGGGGCGTTTCGCCATTGCCGCCACCCACCAAGGACGGGCAACACACGGTTTCGCCCTCGCCCAAGCTGATGAAGGCCTTGCCGCCTTTGTTGCGAGAAATCAGGTTATCGATGCAACACACAAAACCATAGCCGCCAGAGCCACTCAGCAACAAGGTGAGCGTGCCAGGACCGGCAAAGTAATGCACCAACTGGGTACCGGCTTCCACGTCCACCAAGGTGGTGACGGGTTGGCCATCGCCCCTCGCACCAGGCAAGGACGCCACGGGCACCGAGTAGACCCGCCCGTTGGAGCCAAAGGCGATGAGTTGGTCCACGGTGCGGCACTCGAAGGTGTCGTACAACTCGTCACCGGCCTTGAAGGCAAAGCCCAGCGGGTCGTGGCCGTGTCCTGTGCGTGAGCGCACCCAGCCCTTGGCAGACAAGACCACAGTGACGGGTTCGTCAATCACCTTGACTTCGGCCACGGCTTTTTTCTCGGCTTGAATGAGGGTGCGGCGCGCATCGGCAAAGGTTTTGGCGTCGGCCTCAATCTCTTTGACCATCAAGCGGCGCAGCGAAGTGGCGCTGCCCAAAATGTCTTCCAAACGCCCTTGCTCTTCGCGCAACTCTTTGAGCTCTTGCTCGATCTTGATGGCTTCCAAGCGCGCCAACTGGCGCAAACGGATGTCCAAAATATCGTCGGCTTGGCGCTCGGACAATTTAAAGCGCTCGATCAGCGCAGGCTTGGGCTCGTCGCTGTGGCGAATGATGCGGATGACCTCGTCGATGTTGAGCAACACCAACTGGCGACCTTCCAAAATATGGATGCGCGCCAGCACCTTGTCCAAACGAAATTGTGAGCGACGCTGCACCGTGGTTTGCCTGAAAGCAATCCACTCTTCCAGCATTTGGCGCAGGGTCTTGGGCACGGGGCGGCCGTCCAAACCCACCATGGTCAGGTTGATGGACGACGAGCTTTCCAAACTGGTATGGGCCAACAAAGTGGTGATGAGCTCTTGCTGCTCAATCGTGCGGGTTTTGGGTTCGAACACCAAACGCACTGGCGCGTCTTTGCTCGACTCATCTCGCACACCGTCGAGCACCGCAAGAATAGTGGCTTTGAGCATGGTTTGCTCTGGGCTCAGCGCTTTTTTGCCGGTCTTGACCTTGGGGTTGGTCAGCTCTTCAATTTCTTCCAACACTTTTTGGCTGCTGACACCGGGGGGCAATTCGTTCACCACCAGCTGCCATTGACCCCGCGCCAGGTCCTCAATCACCCAACGCGCACGCACTTTGAGTGAGCCACGGCCGGTGGCGTAAGCGTCTGAAATATCGGCGTCGCTGCTGATGATTTGCCCGCCACCGGGGTAGTCGGGGCCGGGCAAAATTTGCAGCAACTCAGCGTGTGAGAGCTTGGGGTTTTTGATCAACGCGACACAGGCGTCTGCCACTTCGCGCAGGTTGTGGCTG
>Ga0209550_10000533_pt1 | contig 36194 bp, 27 predicted proteins | sample LauGreSuBDMM15SN_2_FD_187567 | JGI IMG/M metagenome (GOLD analysis project Ga0209550, IMG submission 187567) | Freshwater lake microbial communities from Lake Michigan, USA - Su13.BD.MM15.SN (SPAdes) (version 5) | ecosystem: Environmental > Aquatic > Freshwater > Lake | place: Lake Michigan... | reverse complement strand
GGCGTTCCGGTACTGTTGAGGGTGGCAACGATTTTTTGGCCGATGATGGCACTTTTCCCAATTCCGCTGACCACAAGCCGGCCTTTCATGTTGTCGAGGAGGTGCACAACCTCAACAAATGATTCGTCAATGAATTCCCTCAATTCCATGATTGAGGCGGCCTCGATGGAAAGGGTTTGTTTGGCAATTTCCTTTATGGAGATATTCTGCATTTGCAATGGTTACGAAGCCCTGTGGCGTGGTTGAAGTGTAAAAGTACCATAATTTAAAGATGTTTGAAAACCTGTTCTCTGAGGAATTCTGCCCTATTATCGGTAAATTTGTATGAAACTGGTATAATAAGAAAGCCTGAGTGGAACCAATTGCTTAAATTATGGTTCTCGAATCACACATTATATCAACCAATACCAGTATCAACCTCTAATGTCCTCATCCAAGAATAAAAAAACAGCAAAAAATCCAATAAACCATTCTGGAGTGGAGCATGATTTGTTTTCTCCACTAAGACAATACTTTGGTTTTGATGCCTTCAGGGGAAACCAGGAAGCCATTATCAACGATGTACTCAATGGCAATGACACCTTTGTCATCAAGCCCACCGGAGGGGGTAAAAGCCTCTGTTATCAACTCCCTGCCATGATCAGTGAGGGTTGCGCCATTGTGGTTTCCCCCCTTATCGCCCTCATGAAAAACCAGGTAGACCTTGTCAGGGGCTATAGCAGCAATGACAATGTGGCCCATTTTCTGAACTCAACCCTTTCAAAAAAAGAGATCAAAGAGGTGCATGATGACTTGAATGCCGGCACCACAAAAATGCTTTACGTTGCTCCCGAGACACTTACCCGGCAGGAAAACCTCGATTTTTTCAGCGGTCTGAAAATTTCTTTTTTTGCTGTGGATGAGGCCCATTGTATTTCAGAATGGGGGCATGATTTCAGGCCTGAGTACCGCCGTTTGCGGGAAATGATGGACCAGATTGATGCAAAAGTGCCTGTCGTTGCTTTAACCGCCACCGCAACCCCCAAGGTCCAGGGAGATATTGTACACAACTTAGGGTTAAGGAACCCGCATATTTATCTTTCTTCCTTCAACAGGCCCAACCTGGAATATGAGGTCAGGCCCAAGGTGAGAAAAGACCAGACCATCAAGGGAATGGTCAAGTTCATTCATGAGAACAAAGGCAAGAGCGGGATCATTTATACCTTGAACAGGAAGACAACGGAAGAGCTGGCAGAACTTTTGAATGTCAACGGTATCAAAGCAGGTGCTTACCATGCTGGCCTCGACAGCAAATTGCGTGCTGAGCGACAAGACAAGTTTTTGAATGAAGACATGCAGGTGATTGTGGCAACCATTGCGTTTGGCATGGGCATCGATAAGCCTGACATTCGCTTTGTTATTCATTACAATATTCCGAAGAGCCTGGAGAACTATTACCAGGAAACCGGCAGGGCAGGCAGGGATGGCATGGAAGGCAAGTGCATCCTGTATTATTCGCACAAAGATGTTTCCAAGTTGGAACATTTTCTGCGCGACAAGCAATTGAGCGAAAGAGAGCTCGGTGGCCAGCTGATTGATGAGATGGTTGCCTTTGCCGAAACTGGACAGTGCAGGAGAAAAGTGCTGATGAACTATTTTGGTGAAAAGTACATGGCCGATAACTGTGGCGCTTGTGACAATTGCCTCCACCCCAAAGAGCAGATTGAGGCAAAGGCCAATGCCGTTAAACTGCTCAAAGTAATCAAGGCCCTGGACGAAAGATTCGCGGTTGATTATGTGGTCAACATCACCATTGGCAGGTTGATCCCGCAAATAAAAATGTACAGGCATGATGAGCTTGCCGTTTTTGCAACGGGTGATGATGAGCCAGAACTCTACTGGACCTCATTGATCCGCCAGATGTTGCTGGAAGGACTTTTGCAGAAAGACATTACCGAACAAGGCATATTGAAGATCAGCAAAGAGGGTACGCAGTTCCTTAAAAAACCGGTGTCTTTTTCAATGACCATGGGGAATTTCTATGAAGACGCTTATGAGGATGATGATGAAGCGGTGGCAGATGGCGGGGGAACTGCTACAACGGATCCACAGTTGGTTGAGATGCTCAAACAACTCAGAATGCAGTTTGCCAAAGAGAAAAAGCTTCCTCCTTTTGTGATCTTTCTTGAAACTTCACTGGAAGCCATGGCCACCCAATATCCAACAACGCTTGTTGAGCTTGAAAAAATCAGTGGTGTCAGCAAGGGCAAAGCCATCCGGTATGGGCAAACCTTTGTGGACCTGATTGCAAAATATGTGGTTGAAAATGACATCACCAAGCCAGATGATTTTGTGATGCGAAGTGTAGTCAACAAAAATGGAGACAAGGTTTTTATCATACAACAGGTAGATAAAAAAGTAGGGCTCGATACCATTGCGAAGAACCGCGACATGAAAATCGAGCAATTGCTTGAGGTGATGGAAACCATTGTTGCCGGCGGCACAAAGCTCAACCTGGATTATGCCATTGACCAGATGGTAGACCAGGACGATCAGGAAGACATCCTGGAATACTTCAAGAGCTGTGAAACCAGCAGCCTTGATGTAGCCAAAGAAGAACTTTCGGATCTTGATCTGGAGTGGGAGCAGTTGAAAATCATGCGGATCAAGTTTCTCAGTGTGTATGGAATGTAACTGTGCACACAAAATCACTTAGTCTACTTAATTTGTGCACTAATTAAGTAGGCCTATCTTTGTACCATAATTTTCGTTGATGTACAGGACAACAAAAACACTGGTCATGATTGCATTTTTGATGGGTATCATCGCTGATGCTGCGGCGCAGATCAATGGCAGTTCATATAAAAATGAAATAGTGGAGTGGCACAAGAAGCGGATGGAGTCTTTGAAGTCGGCAACAGGCTGGGTGAACCTTTCCGGATTGTTTTGGCTCAAGGAGGGTGAAAACAAGTTTGGCAGTGCTACTGGAAATGAACTGCTGTTCAAGGAAAAAGACTTTCCTGCATTGCTGGGCACCTTTCTCTTGAAGGGGAATGAGGTTGTCTGGACAACTGCGGGAGAACATGCTGTATTTGTAGAGCATGAAAAAATCAACACAGCCACCATTTTTAGCGGGGAAGAACAAGATGCAACACAATTGGCCTTTCAAACCTTCCGGTGGAGTGTGATCAAACGCGAAGACCTGGTTGGCATTCGGTTTCGGGACCTGTCCAGCCCCTTGCTTGAAAAACTGCAACACATACCACGCTATACCATCCATCAGGATTGGAGTTTCAATGCCCAGATTGAACAATCTCTGCTTCCTTCTGTGTCTATTTTGAATGTACTCGGCCAGACCACCCAGGAAAAGGCTGCCGGAAAAGTTGTTTTTGAATACAAGGGGAAGTCTTATTCCCTTGATGTGGTTGATGAGGGCACCACCAACCTGTTTGTATTGTTTGGCGATGACACCAATGCCAAGGAAACCTATCCGACTGGCCGGTTCTTGTACATCCCCAGGCCCGATGCCAATGGCAATACGGTCATCGATTTCAACAAGGCCTTCAATCCACCCTGTGCCTTCACCCCTTTTGCCACCTGCCCCATTCCACCCAAGCAGAATATCCTACCATTTGCCGTAAAAGCCGGGGAGCGAAAGATTCACCTTTAGGCATCTTGTGTTTTTTCTGTAACTTTTGCCATCAATTCGGATAAAATATGGCACAAGCACTCAGGAGCCGCGGCTGGTTTGGCAGGAAAGACAAAGATGGCATCATTTACAGGAGTTGGATGAAAAACCAGGGCATGCCCAACGATATGTTTGATGGCAGGCCGGTCATCGGCATTTGCAATACATTCAGTGAGCTCACTCCCTGCAACGCACATTTCCGCGATGTTGCAGAAAGCATTAAAAAAGGTGTACTGGAAGCGGGCGGATTTCCTTTGGAGTTCCCGATCATGAGTCTGGGCGAAACCCTGCTCAAGCCCACCGCCATGCTGTTTCGCAACCTGGCCAGCATGGATGCCGAAGAATCCATTCGTGGCAATCCGATGGATGGTGTGGTGTTGATGACAGGCTGCGACAAAACAACCCCGTCCACCGTGATGGGTGCTGCCAGCGTTGGCCTGCCGACAATTGTTGTTCCTGGTGGTCCCATGTTGAATGGGCGGTACAAGGGCCAGACGATTGGCTCTGGAACACATGTCTGGAAATTTGACGAAGACATGAAAACGGGCAAGATGACCCAGGAAGAATGTGAGTTTGCTGAAAGCTGCATGAGCAGAAGCATTGGGCATTGTATGACCATGGGAACTGCGTCCACAATGGCCACCATGGTGGAGGCGCTGGGCCTCACCCTGAGCGGTGCCTCTGCCATACCCGCTGCTGATTCCCGTAAAAAACAAATGGCCCAATTGAGCGGAAGAAGAATTGTGGAAATGGTGAAGGAGAACCTGACCATCGATAAAATACTCACCCGCGAAGCCTTTGAAAACGCCATCAAGGTGAATGCCGCTGTTGGCGGATCTTCCAATTTTATCATCCACCTGACTGCCATTGCAGGAAGGATTGGGGTAGACCTGAAACTGGATGATTTTGATGACCTCGGCAGCAAAATCCCGCTCTTGCTGAACCTCATGCCATCGGGCAAATACCTGATGGAGGATTATTATTATGCAGGCGGTTTGCCGGTCATCCTGCATGAATTGCGAAAGGAGTTGCACGAAAACGTGATAACAGTTACAGGTAAAAACCACCATGAAAACATTGCTGGCCAAACAGCCTGCTACGACAGGGATGTGATTGCCACCTATGAAGAACCGTTGATTGCTGAAGCAGGTTGTGTGGTGGTCAAAGGCAACCTTGCCCTGAATGGTGCCGTCATCAAGCCCTCCGCCGCAAGCCCAGCATTGATGCGGCATACAGGCCGTGCCGTTGTATTTGAAAGCATTGAAGATTACCATGCCCGAATCGATGATCCTGCACTGGACATTGATGAAACCTGTGTAATGGTATTGAAATATGTTGGACCTGTTGGCTACCCCGGCATGCCAGAAGTGGGCAACATGGCCTTGCCGAAAAAAATATTGGCCAAAGGCATCAAAGACATGGTGCGCATCAGTGATGGCAGGATGAGCGGGACGGCATATGGCACCGCCGTATTGCATGTGTCACCTGAAAGTGCCATTGGGGGAACATTGGCCCTGGTGGAAAATGGAGACATGATTGAACTGGATGTGCCCCAACGCAAACTGCATTTGCAGGTAACTGATGCAGAACTGGAGCGAAGAAGGGCTGCATGGACAGCCCCACAACCCGCTGCCAGCAGGGGTTATGTGAGTTTGTACATCAAACATGTGGAAGGGTCAGACAAGGGTGCCGACCTTGATTTTCTCAAAGGAAGTTCCGGAAGTACGGTCACCCGTGATTCACATTGATATTTAATCAATCCATCAACATGACCATCCTCATCATTGTTCTTGCCATTGCCTTGCAGGTAGTGTTGTCTGTCAAAAAGGTCAGCCCTTTCCTGTCCCTTCTCCTGGTGGCCATTGCCACAGGACTGTTGCTGGGGATGCCTGCTGCAACTGTTTTGAAATCGATTGAAAAAGGGGTAGGCTCTACCTTGAGTGGTTTGGCATTGATCCTTTGTTTGGGCGCTATTCTTGGAAAAATTTTGGAAGCGTCGGGTGCTGCAGAAAAAATTACCATTACCCTGATCAATGGCTTTGGCCTGAAAAAAATCCAGTGGGCCGTTATGCTGACAGGTTTTCTGATTGGCATTCCACTGTATTATAATGCAGGTTTTGTGATCCTTGTTCCGCTGGTTTTCATGTTGGTCAAGAAAACCGGGCTTCCATTGCTCTACGTCGCCATTCCCATGGCCGCTGCATTGAGTACAACCCATTGCTTTCTTCCTCCCCATCCCGGCCCCGTGGTACTGGTCAATGCCTTTGGTGCCGACATGGGAAAGGTGTTGGTCTATGGCATCATCATCGCCATCCCGGCCGTGATTGTAGCAGGGCCCCTCCTGGGACGGTTCTTGAAAAATATACAGTCCGCAGCGGCACCCGTAGTTTCATCCCCCGAAAAAATACAGGTGCAATTGCCCAAGGTCTTTCCAAGTTTTATGATTGCCTTGTTGCCTGTTTTGTTGATTACCCTATCGGTGGTTTACAATGCATTTTTGGACCAGGCGCATCCGCTTCGACAATTTTTTTCTTTTGTTGGTGAGCCGGTGATTGCACTCTTTGTTTCAGTGATCCTGGCCATTTATTATTTTGGCATCAGGGCAGGTATTCAGATGGACAACATCATGAAATGGGTGAGCGATGCCATTGCCGGCATCGCCATGATACTCCTGATCATCACTGCTGGCGGGGTTTTCAAACAGGTTTTGCAAGACAGTGGCACAGGGACTTATATCGCCTCATTCAGCAGCAAATGGCAGATGCCTCCTTTGGTTTTTGGCTGGGTCATTACCGCATTGTTGAGGGTCATGATTGGTTCTGCAACAGTGGCGGGCATTACCGCTGCCGGCATTGTTTCTCCCTTGGTTGCAGCAGGAACCGTTTCGCCAGAGTTGATGGTATTGGCCGTAGGCAGCGGATCCGTTTTTGGCTCACACATCAATGATTCCGGCTTTTGGATGTACAAGGAATTTTTCAGGTTGACCCTCAAACAAACTTTCTTGTCCTGGACCGTGATGGAGACCTTGATTTCCATCATCGGACTGGCAGGCGTACTGGCTTTGAATGCAATTTTGTAAAATCATCTGACAGAGAAAAGTACTACATTAGTTGTCAAATCATCCCCATGCGAAAAATAATTTTTCTTGTGCTGCTTTCATTGTTGAACGGCATGAAAACTGAATCACAGACCATGCATATCGCCACCTTCAACATTCGTTACGACAATCCCCGCGACAGTGGAAATCTCTGGAAAGACAGGAAGGATCCGGTAACAGCATTGATTCGCTACCATAATTTTGATGTGGTTGGTGTGCAGGAAGCACTGAAAAACCAGCTGGAGGACATGCAAGCAGGATTGAAAGGCTATGTTTACCATGGCGTGGGAAGGGACGATGGGAAAGCTGCAGGAGAACATTCCGCAATCTTTTACAAGACCAGCAAGTACACGATGGCAGCCAGTGGAGATTTTTGGTTGTCTACCACGCCTGAAAAAGTTGGACCCGGATGGGATGCCAGGCTCAACCGGATTTGCAGCTGGGTGGCCTTGAAGGACAAGAAAACCGGCAAGGAATTTTTTGTCTTCAATGCGCATTACGACCACCAGGGCGTGCAGGCGAGGGTTGAAAGCAGCAAACTGATCATTGAAAAAATAAAATCGATCGCCGGGGATAAGCCAGTGGTTTTCATGGGCGACCTCAATGGCAACAGGGAAAGCGAATGGTACAGGTCTATGGCAGCCTCTGGCATCTTGAAAGACAGCCATGGATTGGCCAAGCTGGTCTATCAGCCCAACGGGAGTTTCAGCAGTTTTCGTGCCGACGGTATCCGTCAGGATGTGATCGATCATGTTTTTGTCAGCTCTCATTTCAAGGCCAGCAAATGGGCGGTGTTGACGGATACTTATTATGGAAAATTTCCTTCTGATCATTTTCCGGTAGCGGTGCAATTGTCTATCCAATAATCTTTACCTTGATGGACATCCCAGCGAAAAGGATTTAGCAGAATTAACCGTTGGAAGTTTAACAGTGCATCCATCACATTCATTTTTATACGATATTTAGAATCAAGTATTTTTACACTCATTTCAAACGATTTTCAAATGAAGTTGAACAACGACTCACGCCGTAAATTTCTAAAAGATACAGCCCTGGTAACAGCAGCTGCATCCATGCCTTCCCTTTTTACACAGGCAAGGTCCAACCGCAAGGCTGGCGAAAAAGTAAAGCTCGCTTGCATAGGTATTGGAAACCAGGGGGCTTCAGACCTGATGCAGTTTCACAAATCCGGCTTGGCTGAATTTGTAGCCTTCTGTGATGTAGACATGGAGGCTCCTCAAACACAGGCTGTTTTGAAACAGTTTCCCAATGTCCCAAGGTTCCAGGACTTCCGCAAAATGTTCGATAAGATGGGAAATGAAATCGAAGCGGTGAGCATCGGTGTTCCCGACCATTCACATTTTGCCATTACCATGATGGCCCTTTCTTTGGGCAAGCATGTATATGTTGAAAAGCCGATGGCGCGTACCTTCAACGAAGTTGAACTGATGATGAAGGCTGCCAAAAAACACAGCAAACTGGTTACACAAATGGGTAACCAAGGCCACTCAGAAGCCAACTATTTTCAGTTCAAGGCCTGGAAAGAAGCTGGCATCATCAAAGATGTGACGGCCATCACCGCACACATGAACTCAGCGCGTCGCTGGCATGCTTTCGATCCAAAGATCAAGAGCCTTCCTGCCAAAGAGGCCATCCCGACTACACTTGACTGGGATACCTGGCATGGCGTGGTCAAAGAACACGACTACAACCACGATTACCACAATGGCCAATGGCGTTGCTGGTATGATTTCGGAATGGGAGCCCTCGGAGACTGGGGTGCACATTTGATAGATACTGCTCACCAGTTTCTTGACCTGGGGCTTCCAACAGAAGTCAGCATGTTGAGGGCTGATCAGCACAATCCATTTTTCTATCCCTTTTCTTCAACCATCCTTTTCAAATTCCCAGAACGCAAAGGGATGCCAGCCTGTGACATCACATGGTACGATGGCTTGAACAATCTTCCTCCTTTGCCAGAAGGATATGGTTCATCTGCAAAGCTGGATTCAAATATTCCTGCGCCAAGCAACGGAGCCATCCAATCACAGAAGTTGAATCCTGGAAAAATCATCTACAGCAAGGACCTGATCTTCAAGGGCGGCTCTCATGGAAGCACGCTTTCCATCATCCCAGAAGAAAAAGGCAGGGAAATGGCTTCCAGGCTTCCTGAAGTGCCGGTGAGCCCCTCCAACCACTATGCCAACTTCCTGAAGGCCTGCTTGGGCCAGGAGGAGACGCGTTCTCCGTTTGCGATTGCAGGTCCGCTCAGCCAGGTATTCTGTTTGGGTGTACTGTCTCAAATGCTCAATACCACATTGAAGTTTGACAGGAAGAAAAAACAGATCACCAACAACAAACTTGCCAACCAATTGCTGGTCGGTGAGCCTCCAAGAAAAGGTTGGGAACAGTACTATAAGATGTAGGATATTTGCCGCGTGAGAAAATTTCACGCGGCATTTTTTTTGTCATTCATTTCTTGCATGGTGCATGCATAGTTATCAAGCCATTGCCACAAGGGCTACTACCCTGGCTTTGGATTGACCATCAAAGACAATCACAAGTTCGGTGGGTTCCAAATGAATGATCCCTTCCGTTTCCCACACTCCGAAATCGAAACTGATTTGCGTTACGGCATAGCGGTATTTGTTGTGGGGAAGTTTGTACGCGTCGAGCAGGGCGAATTTTTCTTTTTTATCATATTCCGCCAAAAAGCCTTTTGATGGTTTTATCTTGTGTTGCAACCACTGGTCAATGGCCAGCAATTCTTGCATCACTTGATCATTCGGGAAAAATGCTGCAATGTATCCTGCAGCAATTTCATAGACCTTGTCGAGGCTGAAACCAATGAATTTTCCGTGTTGTTGTTCAAAGTAACGGCCCAATCCCAGCAGAAAATCGAAGATGCTGTATTGCGCGGTTACATACTTGAGTGTATGGAACAGCCTTGGTTTGTTCCAGTATATTTCCAGGGCATGTTCCAGCAGCGTGATGTTGGCCAGTTCCTGCTCAGAGAGGTAGTTGCTCCTGATGATCTGATAGGGCGCAACAGGATCGAATACATAGCCATGGTCCTTGTGCTTGTCTCTTACAGGAGTGCCCTTCAGGAATTTCAGGAAACCCAGCTGTAGTTCTGGCGGATACAATTTAAACACCTCTTCAAAGCTGAACTTGATATCGTTCCAGTAATCCAGCGGCAATCCTACAATCAGGTCCAGGTGCATGTCTACATGATCCTTCAGTTCAAGAATCACCCCCTTGGTCTTGTCAAAATTCTGCTTCCTGCTTACTTCCAGGTTGGCTTTTTGGTTGACGGTTTGGATGCCGATCTCAAAACGGAACATCCCCTTTGGAACCTTTTCTTTTATGAACTGCATGATGGCAGGATGAAGGATATCTGCGGTAATCTCAAATTGAAAAACATTGTCTGGACGGGCATTGTCGAGGATGAACTGGAAAATATCCAGCGTGAAATCCTTCTTGACATTGAAGGTGCGGTCCAGGAACTTGATCACCCGCCCATGCGTCATCAGGTACAGGAGATTGCTTTTGATGTGCTCGGTGGGCAGGTAGCGAACGCCATTGTCGAGGCTGGCCAGGCAGAATTCGCATTTGTAAGGACATCCCCGCGACGTTTCAATGTACAATACCCGGTTGCGGAGCGTTTCTGGGTCTTCGTTTTGGTAAGGGTTGGTACCTGCGTATTCTTCCAGCGGAAAATTAATTCCTTGTTGCTGGTAAATCAGTTCACCATTTTGTTTGGACACGATATTGTTGATGGTTCCAACATGCGGATACTGTTGCAGGAAGGCCGAAAAGGGAATCTCACCTTCTCCCGTTACGATATAATCAACAGTATCCAAAAGAATGATTTCCTGCCAATCGTAGGTTACTTCTGGGCCACCCAGTAATATTTTTGTAGCAGGATTCAGCTGTTTGATTTTTTCAGCCACTGCCAATGTTTGGGTGATGTTCCAGATATAACAACTGAAACAGACCACATCAAAATGGCTGCAATGGGCAGCAATTTCGTCAGGGTTTTCCTTGATGGTAAACTCCTTCCAACTCAACCGCTCATCACCTTTGTTCAGTTCGTACAAAAGCCGGATGGCCAAATTCATGTGGATGTACTTGGCGTTCAGCGTGGTCAATAAGAAGGTGGCTTCTGGCATGGGCACAAAGGTGACCATTTTATCATGAAAAAAGAAAAGCCCTCCAAGATTGGAAGGCTTTTGCTTAAACAAAACGGGATATCTTACCAGAATCTCACATACAATGCTGCAAGAATCATCAGGGTGGCCACAATCAGGGCAATGGTCTGCGGCTTCAGTTTCAGCATCGACTTGTCTGAAACAAATGATTTTGGATTCACTTTCGGACCCGCCAGACTGATCAGCACCATGACGCCAACCGTAAGGACGAAAGACCATCCCATGTTGATCAGGAATGGAATTTCAACGATGGTCTTCACGATGCCACCTTCCATTTTCTGGTATTCGTAGGCGGTATAGAGCAGGGTTTCTTTTCCGAAAATGCCCACGGCATAATTGTTGAAAAAGATGGCCAGCACAAAGCCAAGCACTACGCCCACCAGGGCTGCTGTACCGGTTGTGCGTTTCCAGAACATCCCCAGGATGAACATGGCAAAAACACCCGGGCTGATGAAGCCTGTGTATTTTTGGATAAAGGTGAATCCACCTTCGCCACCAATGCCCAAAGAATCTTCCCAGGTAAAAAGCAGGGCCACAAACATGGAGGCAACAATGGCCAGGCGGCCGGTCCAGACCAGTTTCTTTTCATCGGCTTCCTTGCTGATGTATTTCTTGAAAATGTCGAGCGTAAAAATGGTGGAGATGCTGTTGGCCTTTCCGGCAAGAGAAGCCACAATGGCTGCCGTCAGTGCTGCAATCGAAAGGCCTTTCAGCCCTGCGGGAAGAAAGCCAAGGATGGCGGAGTAGGCGCCGTCTTTGCTGCCACCTTCCAACTGGGGGAGGTAGCCATTTTTGAACAACACATAGGCGGCAATACCGGGAAGCATCACAATCACGGGCATCAAGAGCTTGATGAATCCTGCAAAAAGAATTCCGGTGCGCGCAGTCTGCAAATCCGCGCCCAGCGCCCTTTGCGTGATGTATTGGTTGCATCCCCAGTAGTTGAGGTTCAAGATCCATTGCCCAGCAAAATACATGGCGATGCCTGGCAAAACAACATATTTTTGAATTTCCAGGTTGACGGGCTGGTCAATGGTGGCAGTTGTGACTTCAGGCTTTGGCAGGATCATGTGGAAATGATCTGGAGCCAATCTCATCAGGTCGTTGAACCCTGCCCAGGCCGTTCCACCCGAACCGAACTTGTCGCTCACAATGGTCAGGGCCATGTAGGTGGTGGCAAGACCACCGATGATCAGCACGGCCACCTGTATTACATCCGTGTAACCAATCACTTTCATGCCACCCAGGGTAATGATGGCGGCAAAAAGCATCAACACAATCATGATGAGGTGGAGGTAATCGCCACCCAACAAGCCATTGATGGCCACCGCTCCGAGATAAAGGATGGAAGTGAGGTTCACAAAAATGTAAAGGAACAGCCAAAAAATGGCCATGATCAATGCTACTGAATCGTTGTACCTGTGGGTCAGGAACTGCGGCATCGTGAAGATCTTGTTCTTCAGGTAGATCGGTATAAACCAGATGGCAATGATGATCAGCCCCAGGGCTGCAATCCATTCATAGGCCGATATGGCAATACCCAGGAAAAACCCTTCCCCACTCATGCCGATGAACTGCTCAGCAGAAATATTGGAGGCAATCAGCGAAGCACCGATGGCCCACCAGGTAAGGGAGCCCTCCGCAAGAAAAAAGTCCTTGGTATCGGTGGTTGTTTTTTTCTTTTTGTTGTAGATCCAGTAGCCATAGCTGGACACAATGACAAAATAAATCAGGAATACGACAAAGTCAATCGTCTGCAAAGAGCCCATAATGGTTGGTTTTGGTTGAGTAAGGCGTAACTGAACAGTATATGTTTAATGCGTATATCAATAGTATTGGCTGATTAGATGACGTCTGGCAACAGATAAGGCGCCCTGTAATCACGGCTCAGCATGGCATTGGCTTCATTCTCGCCTTCGCCAATGAACCGCTCTGCTACCGGATCAAATTCCAGCTGGCGGCCCAAGCGGTAGGATATGTTGCCGAGGTGGGCCAGCGAAGAGGAAAGATGCCCTGTTTGTACTGGTCCGTTTTGGATGCTCATGTCTCTTGCGCGAATGGCATCAAACCAGTTTTGGAAATGCAAGCCCAGTTCACCGCCTTCAGAACGGCTTGGTCCTTTTTCCCTTTTTTCACCCAAGTAGGTTTCGTAGGTATTGTAGCCCTTCACCACCATGTATCCCTTATCGCCATAGAAAATATTGCCTACACCAGCGCCATCTTCAAGGTTGGTATTCCAGTGACGCACTTCAAACTGGATCATCTTTTTTTGCTTGGGATAATGGTAGATGGAAGTTTGTATTTCTGGCACTTCTTTGCAATCATCCCAAAGGAATTTTCCACCCATGGAGGTGATTCTTTCGGGAAGCTGGTCAACGCCGAGGCCCCACATGCAGAGATCGGTTTCGTGGATGCCCTGGTTGCCCACATCGCCATTGCCATAGTTCCAATGCCAATGCCAGTTGTAGTGAACAAGGTTTTTGCTGAAAGGACGCATCGGTGCGGGTCCGCACCAGAGGTCGTAGTTCAATCCGGCAGGAATGGGTGAGATGCCCTTGTTGCCAATGTCTGGCCTTCTGCGGTAAACCAACCCGCGAGACATGTATACTTTTCCGATCAGTCCTTCTTCAAGGTGCTTGACCGCTTCGCGGATGGCCACTGAGCTGCGCAGCTGCACACCGTGTTGCACAATGCGGTTGTATTTGTAGGCCGCTTCGATCATCTTCTTGCCCTCGTGGATGTTGTGCGTGGCGGGCTTTTCAACATATACATCCTTTCCTGCCTGACAGGCCCAGATGGTTTGCAATGCATGCCAGTGGTTGGGTGTGGCCAGTGTCACGGCATCAATAGTTTTATCATCGTAAATCTTCCGAAAGTCCTGCTCTATCGCCACTTTCTTGCCGTACTTCTTTTCAAAATCAGCAGCAGCAACCTTAAGCAGGTTCATGTCTGGGTCGCAGAGTGCCACCACTTCAACATTCGATTTTGAAGCCAGGTCCATGATCTCTTCAACATGGGTCTTGCCCCGGCCATTGATTCCCAATACCGCAATGCGGATGCGGTCATTGGCCCCGATGATGCGGGATGTACTGGATGCAGACGCAGTTGTTTCGGCCATTGCAAATGCGGATGGGGCCATGGCAGCGACTGCAGCCTTGCCTGCGGCAGACCTGATAAAAGACCTCCTTGAGTTGTTGGTTGATTGTTGCATTTCTAAATTTAAGACAAAAACCAATTGATTGTCTTTTTTCAAATTATCTTGAATTGCGTAAATTCATCCAATGAAAAAATTACTTGCCTTTTTCTTACTGTTGATGGTCATTGTTTCAACGCAAGCACAAGACCCCAAATTGAAAAAAATATTCAACGGGAAAACCCTGAAAGGATGGGTTGAGCCCTCCAACAATGTATGGTGGACTGTAAACGATGGAATTCTTTTTGTGAAGAGTACTGCCGAAAAAAAAGGCAGCATCCTCTGGTCTGAGAGCAAGTATGAAAACTTCATCATCCAGGCTGATTTTTTGATGGGTGATGGCACCGTCGATTCCGGAATTTTTCTCCGGTCAGAACATGACCAGATCCAGATTGGTATTTCCGGCTCATTGAAAAGGGATCTTACTGCATCGCCCTATATTCCTAAAAAAGGGTATCCGGTTGAAGCCAAGGTGAAGGATATCCTGAAACTGAAAGACTGGAACACCATGAAGGTAAAGGTGGTGGGTAGCACCTATACCGTTTGGCTGAATGGCAATGAAGTGATGACCTATACATCAGATAACATGCCAGCATCAGGCCCGGTTGGTTTTCAGCTGCATCCAGGCAATGAAATGTCTTGCAGTTTCAGGAACATCAGGTTGGCTGCACTCTAGCACCCATCAATCATTTATTGCGCTAAAACAAAACCATGAACAAGATTCTTGCCATATCATTCTTGCTATCTCTTTGTGCCTCCTCCGCCACCGCTGATGTAAAGCCGCACGGCATGTTCAATGACCATGCTGTATTGCAGCGCGGCATCAACATACCTGTTTGGGGTACTGCTGCAGCTGGAGAAAAAATAACCGTTTCCATCCATGGACAGACGGTCAGCACGGTTGCCCAAAATGGCAAATGGGAAATCTCCCTTCAGCCCATGAATGCCGGAGGTCCTTATGCCATGACCATCCAGGGCAACAATACCATCACCCTGAACGATATCATGATCGGAGAAGTTTGGCTGGCCAGTGGGCAGTCCAACATGGAGCGCCAGCTGGGCCCCAGGAGAGGACAGCAACCCCTCACCAACTGGTTGGAAGAGAAAAAAAATGCAGCCAACAACAATATCCGGATGATCACCATCCCGCTAAAAACAAACAGCAATCCACAAACGGATATCAAGGCCGATTGGAAGGTTTGCGATACGGCATCAGTAGTCGAGTTTTCTGCCGTGGCGTATTTTTTTGCCCGCGACCTGCAAGCCCAATTGAATGTGCCCATCGGCATCATCCATTCTTCCTGGGGAGGCACGCCTGCAGAGAAATGGATCAGCAAAGAGGCCATGATGGCCAATGACACGCTGGTCCAGGGCCTGATGAAGGCAGATGAAAAAAGAAAGGCGGGCTATAGTGGATTGTACAATGCGATGATTGCACCCTTGGTTCCTTATGGTATCAAAGGAGCCATCTGGTACCAGGGAGAAAGCAACAGAAACGAATCCACGCTTTATCAAACACTGTTCCCCGCCATGATCACCGATTGGAGAAGCCAATGGAAACTCGGTGACTTTCCATTCTTGTTTGTGCAGGTTGCACCTTATAAAGACATGACTCCTGATATCAGGGAATCACAACTCATTTCTTATCAACGCGTGCCCAATACCGCCATGGTGGTCACCACCGATTGTGGTGATTGCAATGACATCCATCCGGTGAACAAACAGCCCGTCGGATACAGGTTGTCATTGGGTGCGAGGGCATTGGCCTACGGAGAACAAATCGCGTACATGGGTCCTGTTCAAACATCCGTCAAGCGCAGTGGCAACAAGGTTGTTTTGGGATTTGACCATGCCCCAAAAGGGTTGCAAAAAAACAATGCATTGAAAGGATTTGAAATCAGTGTGGGTGGCGATTTATTTGTACCAGCCAAGGCAAAAGTGAAGGGAAAGACCGTGGTTGTTTGGTCTGAGGAACTCAAAGAAGCGCCAGTTTCTGTTCGGTATGGCTGGAGCAATTGCATGGACGTGAACCTCTTCAACAAGGAGTCCTTGCCTGCATCTCCATTCAGGGTTAAACTTTAATTTCCAAATTGATCAAAACAAGCATATGAAAAGAATCTTACTCGTCTTTCTGATTGCAGGATTTTCATTTTCTGCTATCGCGCAAAATGCATACAATCTCATTCCGGTGCCCAAACAACTTACGCCGGCTGAGGGCAGTTTCACCATCAAAAAAGGCATGAGCATCGCCATTGCTGATGAGTCTTTCAGGGCTGTGGCCGACATGCTGGCGGCACAGTGCCAAACGGCTTCCGGCATCAGTTTGCCCATCAAGGTTGGAAAATCCGCATCTGGCATTGTGGTTGTAATGAACAGCACCCTTGGTGAAGAGGCCTATGCATTGAATGTAACATCCAAAAAAATTGAGTTGCAAGCAAAGACTGGCAAAGGCGCTTTCTATGCCCTTCAAACCCTGATGCAGCTCATGCCTGCGCAGGTTTACGGAAAGGAGCAAACTGCAGTTGCCTTGGTCATCCCCAACTGCAATATTGCCGATGAGCCCCGCTTCAGCTACCGAGGCCTGATGCTGGACGTAGGCCGTCATTATTATCCCGTTGACCATATCAAAAGGTTCATCGACCTGATGGCCATGTACAAGATGAATATTTTCCATTGGCACCTCACAGAAGACCAGGGATGGAGGATTGAGATCAAAAAATACCCATTGCTTACCAAAATTTCTTCCATCAGAAAAGAGTCTACCGTTGGGCGTTTCAGCGATAAAAAGTTTGATGGCAAGCCCTACGGAGGCTTTTACACACAGGAGGAAGTAAAAGATATCGTTGCCTATGCAGGTAAGAAATTCATTACCGTGATTCCTGAAATTGAAATGCCCGGACACTCACAAGCCGTGCTGGCAGCCTATCCGCAATTGGGTGCCAATGCAGACAGGATCTACCAGGTGGGCACCAAGTGGGGCGTTTCAGAAGATGTTCTGTTCCCGCGCGAAGAGACTTTTACTTTTTTGGAAAATGTGTTGACAGAAGTGATGGCCTTGTTCCCTGGCCCATATATCCATATTGGTGGCGATGAGTGCCCAAAAGCACAATGGAAGGAAAGCCGTTTTTGTCAGGACCTGATCAAAAAACAAGGACTCAAAGACGAGCATGAACTGCAGAGTTATTTCATCCGCAGGATCGATAAATTCATCACATCCAAAGGAAGAAAATTATTGGGTTGGGATGAAATCCTTGAAGGTGGATTGTCGCCCAATGCAACAGTCATGTCATGGAGAGGAACTGCCGGCGGTGTTGAAGCAGCCAAGCAAGGACATGATGTGGTGATGTCTCCCAACAGCTTTTTGTATTTTGATTATTACCAGGCGGATGCCAATACAGAGCCCATCGCTATTGGCGGAAACCTGACCCTTGCCAAGACCTATTCTTTTGAACCCTATTTGCCAGAACTCAATGCAGCCGAGGCAAAACACGTGATTGGCATCCAGGGCAATGTTTGGACGGAATACATCAAGGACCTGCCTTATGCAGAGTACATGACCTACCCCAGGGCTTTGGCCTTGGCAGAAATTGCCTGGTCTCCGATGGCTGCAAAAAACTATGGTGATTTTAAAAAGCGTGTGACAGGCCATCTGCCTGTTTTAGACGCGCTGAAAGTCAATTATGCAAAAGCCTTTTTAAAACAGTAAGATGAAAAAAACAATCGTTGTATTGATCGGATTATTATTCAGTGTTGGTGTTTTTTCGCAGGAAACAAAGAAGCAAAAAATGGTATTGGACAATTCCAAGCCTTTGCTTACACTGGAAGCCACCTGCGGCACCTGCATGTTCAAGATGAAGGGTGATGGTTGCAAGCTGGCGGTAAAGTTTGAAGGCAAGGATTATTTTGTGGATGGCACCGGTATCGATGACCATGGCGACGCACACGACCAAGAAGGTTTTTGCAATGCCATCAGCAAAGCAAAGGTGCAGGGCAAGGTCAAGGGCGATAAGTTCAGGGTTACTTATTTTGAATTGCTGAAGAAGGAGACCAAGTAAAAACCAAACCCCACCACATGCTTTTGGGTTCATGAAACCATTTGAATCTGATTCCGCAGGTAGAACGCTAAGTGATTAAACAATACAATACCATGGCCAAACGAATTCTTTTTTTCATCGCCATCATGATCGCATGTTGTGCGCCATCGTTAGCGCAACAAAAAATAAAACATGTTGTGTTGATTGGAGTAGATGGCATGGGTGCGTATGCGTTCAAAAAGGCCAAGCTCCCAGTGATGCAGTCCATGATGCAGCGAGGCTCCTGGAGCCTGGAAGCCAGGACAGTATTGCCCAGCGCCAGTGCGGCCAACTGGGCTTCCATGAACATGGGTGCTGGTCCTGAGTTGCATGGGTTCACCACCTGGGGAAGCAAGGCTCCCGACATGCCCTCAAGGGTTTTGGATGAATATGGGATGTTCCCTTCCATAGCGGGATTGCTCAGGAAGAGCAGACCGCAAAGTGAAATTGGTTTTATTTATGAGTGGGATGGCATTGGTTATTTGTTTCCCAAAGCAGCAGTAAACAAGGATTTGAATTGTGATGGAGATGTTGCGCTGACAAATGCAGTGCTTGATTATATCCAGACAAAAAAACCAAATTTTCTTTTTGTGCATTTGCATGATGTAGACAGCGTTGGGCATACAGTGGGCCATGACACACCCGAGTATTATGCCTCGGTGGAACGCACGGATGCGCATATTGGAGAAATCCTGGAAAGCATTGAAAGGGCAGGCATTGCGGATGAAACATTGGTGTTGGTAACCGCAGATCACGGCGGCATCAATAATGGACACGGAAGCACCACCATGGTGGAAATGCAGATCCCATGGATTGTTGTTGGTCCGGGCATCCGAAAAAACCATCAGATCCATGAAAGCATCATGACCTTTGACACGGCAGCCACCATCGCCGCTGCCTTGAAACTGAAGGCACCACAGGTTTGGATTGGCAGGCCTGTACAATCAATTTTTGGGAGATGATGGTAGGTTTTATTTCCCGCCAGGGGCAACTGCATCCTTGAGCAATAAAGACAATTCTTTGCGAAGTTTAGCAACCTTATCGGGATAGGTGGAAGCCAGGTTCTTGGATTCTCCCGGGTCTTCTGCAAGATTGAAAAGCGATACTGGTTCGTAGTTTTTAGGTTGTTTTTTTTTGGCATCACCGCCTGATTCTTCAGCATCAGCCACGATGAGTTTCCAATCACCCATCCGGATGGCTGCTTGTGAAATGCCACGGGTGGAGACCGACAAGATAGCCTTGTGTGGAGATTTCGCGTATTTGGTGATCATCGGCCAAACATCTTTTCCATCAATGGGCAGTGCTTGTTTCAATGAACCTCCTGCCAATCCAACCAAGGTCGGATACCAATCAATAATGTGCATGGCACCTTCAATGGTTTTTCCTGCAGGAATATGCCCGGGCCAATGCGCGAATGCTGCGGCACGGGTTCCGCCTTCATAGATGGTTGCCTTGAAATCCCGCAATGGGGCATTGTTTCCGGGAGGCGGGCCACCATTGTCGCTGGAAAAAATGATCAGCGTGTTTTCCAACATCCCTGTTTTTTTCAGGGAGGCAACGATTTGAGCGACCGCCTCATCAACGGCCGCCAACATACCGGCAAGCTTTTTTCGGTTGCCCTCCAGGTTGGGATAGGCTTTTGTATACTGTTCAGGCACCTGAAATGGGCTGTGCACACCATTGAAAGGAATATAGAGGAACAGCGGTTTTTTCTGGTCATTGTTTTCAATGGTGCGGCAGGCTTCTTTTGCCACGAGGTGGGTTGAATAGCCTTCCTCTTTGAGCGGCGTTCCGTTGCGGTACCAATCCAGCTGGTTGTTCCGCAGGTGCGTGAAATAATCGATGGCGCCAAAAAAATGACCATATTGATGATCAAAACCCCTTGCATTGGGTTGATAGGCTTTTTCAAATTCACCCAGGTGCCATTTTCCGGTGATGGCCGTGCTGTATCCTACCTCCTTCAATGCATTCGCCAAAGTCCTTTCATTTAGTGGCAATCCCCATGGAGCCCCTGGGGTGATGATGGTATAGATGCCTGTTTTAGTTGGATACCTGCCTGTCATCAGTGCAGATCGTGTGGGTGAACAGACTGGTTGCACATAATGGTTTTTAAGGATGGCACCTTGCTTTGCAAGTTTGTCAATATTGGGCGTGAGAATATCCTTTCCGCCATTGAATCCGCAGTCTGCATAGCCAAGGTCATCAATCAACAGAAAAACGATGTTGGGCTTTTTGCTTTGGCCATGGGCTTGCATGCTGACACAGAAGAAAGCCATCAGAGAAAAATGAGCTAGTTGGCGCAGGGATGATAGCAGGAAATTCAACTGTTTTTTTTGCATGGCTTCAATTTTACATCAGCCTTCAAATTAAGCATAATTATAGTCAATCCACGCATTTAGCAGGGTGCATTGAGCACAAATAAATCATGCTAAGCATTTCTGAGAGAGCATCAAGCATGATTAAAATGATCCCACGCATTTCCGCAGAATCCGCACAATTGGGTTTTAGAACAAGTTTATTGTTTGGGCTTCCTGAAAATCAGACAATGTTGCCAGGGAAGGTTGCTAATGTTTTTTTCTACATTGAATCCAGCGGCCTTGAGTTCTTTTACTGCCTGTGTTTCGCTCATCTTGTGGATGGTTTTGATGGGTACGGCTGGGTCTTCGGCCCTGAACTCTACCAACACCAGCTTGCCGCCGGGCTTTAGGGCATCCAGCATGGAAAGCGCCATCTCATAAGGAAAGGAAAATTCATGGTATACATCCACCAGCAACATCATGTCAATGCTGTTTGAAGGCAGGGAAACTTTTTGTTCTGTACTCAGTACCGGAACGATGTTTTTGATTCCTTCCAGCTTGATCCTGTCGTTTAAGTAGGCAATCATTTCCGGTTCCACATCCACCGCATATACTTTTCCATTGCCCACCATTTTTGACAGCAATGTGCTGTGGTAGCCACTTCCGGCTCCGATGTCTGCAATGACCATGCCCGGTTTCACGGCAAGGTTTTTCAACAATTGGGTTGTGTTTTCCTCTATCTCCCTTTCCTGCCGTTCAAGCCAGTCGATGCCAAAATGGCTCATCACGTATGCAATTTGCCGGCCCATGTACCATTTTTTGATGCCGTTGGGATCGCCAGGCTTAACGGTGTAGCGCTCTTGAGCGATGGCGCCAAACGCGAAGAGAACAAAAATAAAAAGCAGTGAAAGAGGAAGTAATTTTTTCATGGTTGACATGTTGTTGTGCATTTGGTTGCTGCTCATGACATCGAACAACAGCAATTTAACGCAATTGTGGCTTTGGATGAGATATTGATTAATGCGCTATTTTTGAACTGTATAATAATCGCACAAAACCTTATTCACTATATTTACTGAAGCCAAATCCACCAGATGAAACAATACATGATTTATTTTCTGCTGACTGTTTCCTTTTTAAGCGCATGCACCAAAAAAGGAGTGACTGCCTCGGGTGGTACAACCCCTATTCCTGTTCCACCAGTTGTTGTGATTGATACGAACCTGTATAAGTTCATGCCCTTTCCCATGGGGGCTTCTGTTGGCATCTCGCTGATGAAAAACAATGCCAAGTACAGCGGTGTTGTTACCAAAGAATACATCAGCATTACAGCAGAAAATGCGATGAAGTTTGGTGCCCTGCATCCTTCAGAAACGGTTTATAACTGGGCGGATGCAGATTATCTTGTTGCTTATGCACAGGCCAATGGACAACGGATCCATGGCCATACCTTAAACTGGTATCAAAATTTACCCGCTTGGGTAACCAATTTTTCAGGCGACTCCATCGCCTGGGAAAAAATGTTGAAGGGCCATATCCAAACCGTTGTAGCGCGATACAAAGGAAAACTGGCTTCATGGGATGTGGTCAACGAATACTTCAATGATGACGGAACCATCAGGCCCAGTGTTTGGGTCAAAAATCTTGGTCCGGATTATATTGCCAGGTGCTTTCAATATGCCAATCAAGCAGATCCTGACGCAATCTTGTTTTACAATGACTATGGACATGAATACAGCAGTGCAAAACGGACTGCTATAGGCAACCTGATCAGTTCTTTCAAGACAAGGGGCATTCCCATCCATGGCATTGGTATGCAGTTTCACATGACCTATACACAGACCGATGCCAACATCAGTGCGGCCATTAATTTTGCTGCTGCTACTGGGCTAAAGGTGCATATTTCAGAGTTGGATGTGCGGGTCAACAACAACAAGGTGCAGGGCCTTGTTTTTACAGATGCCATGGCTGCACAACAGGCGGATCGCTATAAGCAGGTTGTCAAGATGTACAACACGATACCCAAGGCACAGCAGTTCGGCATCACTACCTGGAATGTGGGCGATGCAGACTCCTGGATTCCTTCTTGGCAAGGCGCTCCAGACTGGCCGCTGCCATTTGACGCAAATTACCTGCGCAAGCCCGCTTACAAGGCGATCATTGAAGGAGGAAAATAATCCGCCTTTTCAAATCGACGAAGGCCATCAATAAAAGAAATGCTTTTTTTGATTGTTCTTCCAGCCGGCCTGTGATTCGTATTCAACAAAAAAAATCTTTACTTCTGCCTGGCTTTCATATTTGACAAAGTAGATTTTCTTTTTGGCTTGATTTTGGTATTGAGTAAAAAACCACTTCCCATCATTATTACCGGCCTGCGATTCGTATTTTACTTTGAAGACTTTCAGGTCTGCCTGGCTCTCATATTTCACCACAAAAACTTTTACATCCGCTTGGCTTTCATGGTCTACTGAAAATATCTTTTGGGCCTTGGTTTGCTGCATGGCAAAAAGGGATATGAGCAGGAGCAGTGTTTTCATAGGATGAATATACAACCTTGGTGTGACAACTATTGTTGATAGCTGCAAAGTGAATTCCTCATTTTATGGGAGAATAAAAAGTAAAATTATTGTGTTAAACCCTTTTTCTGCACAATAGAGAGGGTGAGATTTGACGTTCAATAGCATCTCCGGAATGCTTTGAGTGTTAAGAATTATTTTATTTTAATTAACCAATAGCTTAATTTTGTAATGAAGAGGGATTTAATATTCTTGATAGCAACAAAAGATGGGAAAAGAGCAATATTCGTTGATAAGATAAATGCTTCAGAAATTCTGCATTACTTAAATCAGGATGACCGACATAAAAAAAAGTTCATGTTTATTGCAGAATTGATTTTGAGGGGAATTAAAAATCCAGAAGTTTATGATAAGGAAGAAATAAAGGGAAAAAAAACCTCAGTCACTGCAATGAAGTTCTTCAAAGGACAAGAAAATGACAGGATTTATTGTCGTGAGTTCAGTAGAAAAGGGAAGGGGCAAGTCATCGTGGCGATAGTATTGCTTGAAAAAAAGAAAACACAGAAGTTGACCAAGCCAATTAAATCATTGATTGAAAAAATATCCAAATATGAATACGAAATTGAATAAAGATTTTATTATAGCTCCTGGATTTGAAAGGATTTTTGAGTTTGATACGGTTGAAGATGCCACTATGCATCATGCAAAAATCATCATGATGAAATTTTTGCAAGCAATGGAAAAGTCAATGGGTAAGAATAAGTTGAACAAGAAAACACTTGCAGGCATGTTGGGAATATCTCCAAGTTATGTCACACAACTCTATAACGGAGATAAACTGATCAATCTTGAAATGATTGCAAGAATTGAAAAGGCCTTTGGCATCGAATTCAAAGTTCAGGCAGTACGCAAAATAAGTTTAAAATCCCCTAATGATGATGGTTTAAACTTGATCAAGACCAAAGAAAATAGATGTCCTGAACTTACTGCTTTTGTAGCGAAAACCAGAAAAAAGGCATCCGCTACTCCAGTTATGATGCTTGATATTTTAGATGAAGTTGAAAAAGTCAGAAAAGCCCGTCACGCAAAAAAAGCCACTAAAGTCCAATAACTTTCAAACTCCTTTGTTGTTCATTGCATTTAAGATAAAGTGTACTTTCTCCATTCTGTAGTTTCTCCACCACAATTTGGGTGCCAATTCTTTCCTTGAGGCTTTCAACATGGCTGATGATGCCCACCAGTTTATCGCCTTCCACCTGCATGCGCTCAAGCATCGCAATGGCATTGTAAAGATCGTCTGGAGAGAGGCTTCCAAAGCCCTCGTCAATGAACATCGAATCAATCTTTACGTTTTGCGATGCCATATCGCTCAACGCCAATGCCAATGCCAGTGAAATCACAAAGCGTTCGCCGCCAGAAACGCTGTCAATCGACCTCCATTCATCACCCATGTGCGTGTCTACCACCCAGATGCTGTCTTCATCATCAGCCGATCCCAGTGAAATTTGGTAACGGTCCATCAGGGATTCCAGCCTTATGTTGGCCAGGTCAAAAAGATGCCGCATGGTGATGCGCTGCACAATGTTGTTGAACTTGTTGCCGTTGGCATCGCCAATATAATTGTTGAGGATATTGTATAATTTCTCTTCTTTTTCCACCAATTCCATGTGCTTCAATATGTCCTGGTATTTTTGCTTGTTATCAGTATCCAGCTTAAGCGATCGCTGGATATTCCCCTGCTCAATTAGTTTTTTTGCCAGCAACTCTTTCTGTTCTTTTTCTGTCGATAAAAGGCTTTCAAGGGTCACCGAAACATCATCTATCGCCTGTTTGGACTGCAGGTTATTGTTGGCTTGGATCAGTTTTCCGGCATGTTGATCTTTTCTTTTTTTGAAATCATCAATCAGTTTTTTCGTTGACTGGATGGTGTCTGCATCTGCCATGGCCTGTATGAACGAAGCCCTGTCTGCAAAACCGTTTTTCACCATTGATGCATCAAAAGCAAGGTCTTCTTTTTCTAATGCTTCCTTAAGTTGCGCCATGGCCAGGGAAGCATTTTCAGAAATGTTTTTTTGCATTGATACAGATGTTTCGATTCTTGTCCAGTCCTGTTTCAGCTGATCCCTGAAAACACTGATGGCAGCTCCAGTAAATATTTCAGTCCTTTGTTTTTTCAGGTTGTTCAGGTCCAAATATTTTTGCTGTAAAACTTCCATGTCTGAAATGAACTGGATCAGGCTGTCTTCAACCAAGTCCCACTCCTGGTGCAGTTTGATCACCCGGATATTTTCTTCAGATGCGTTTATGGATGTTTTGATCATTTCCCCGTCTGTGGTTTCAGGCAATGCACATGCCTGCAACCGCTGCTTCAAATTACTTTTAACTATTGCCAACTCGCTGTTGATGCCATCTATGTTTTTTTCTTTGTTGAGTTTGTCCCTCTCCAACAGCGCGATTGCTGAATTTCTTTCTGTTTTGAGGTTGATGTTTTTCTCGTTGGCTTCTTTCCTGCCATTGTAGTTGTCCTGCAGTGCATTGTTCAGTTTTGGCAGGTTAATGGCATAAGGATGGTTGGTTGAACCGCAGCAGGGACAAGGGGTTCCATCTGTTAGTGCCTGCCGGTGGATCTCCATGGACAGGATGGCATTGTTGGCTTCCACAGCCTTTTGCAAGGCTTCAAGCGCAATGTTTTCTTCATCAATAGATCTGTCTAACCCCTCAACCGAAGCCATCAAAGCATTGATTTGTTTTGACAGGTTAACAACTTCCTCCGCATTTGTTTGTTTGTCTTTTTCATTGTTCTGCAACAGTCCAGCAATCGTAAGACAGGCATTGAGTTCAGTAATCCTATTTTGTTCTGCAGTGATGGAATCCTGAAAATCTAAATCCCTGAAAGCTTCTGGTAAGATATTTTTACGGAGTTCTTCCTGTTGCCCCGTCACGTATTTTTTCAATTGGGCAGTATCAGGGCTGATGGGCGTAAGGATTGTTTTTGTTTTTTCTGGGAGGTTCTTGATGAAGTTCGCAAGCGGGGACCTCAGTGTACTGGTTTCTGTTTCTACCGTGGCAATGTTTTTTTCCATGCCATCCACCAGGTTAAAAAAAGCATCCAATGCAGCAACAAACCCAAGTTCATCAGTTGCTTTCCCGCTTTTTTCTAAAAAAGTTTTGATTACCCCTGACCTTTCATCCAGCAAGCGTTTTAGCGATGAAGAGGCCTCTTCCCTTATTTTGTTTTCATCCAACAGGTCTTTTTGTATGGATTGAAGTGCATTCCATTGGTTCATCAATGGGGCCGTTTTTTCAAAATCCTGAAGGCGTTCCATAGACCCTGCCAGTCCTGCTTCTTCTGTTGCAAGATTTGATTTTTCTTCCTCCAATAATGCAAGGGTGGCAACCAGTGTAGCAATGTCTTCTTTTGTCTTGATTTTGTTGTCGAGTGCATCCAACCATATTGCGCCATCTTTTTGCTCAGTAATCAACGCTTGCATATTGGCTTCAACCGCAACAAGATCGGCTTCAGGTAGCACTTCAATGGAGCCCATGGTACCTGAGAGTTGTTTGATTTTCTCTTTGATCTCGCGGTGGCGCTCAAAAGCCATTCTTCCAATTTCACGGAAAAGCACGGTACCTGTGATGATTTCCAGGAGCTTGTAACGATCGGCTTTTTGGGCCCTGAGGAATTCATCAAATTTCCCTTGGCTCAATACAATGGCTTGGGTGAACTGCTCCTGCGAGAGGCCAATGATGCGGACGATTTCTGCCCTTGAATCTTTCAGTTTATCGGTGATGGGTTTGAAGGCACCATCCACCCATTTGCTCACTTTCAGCAGAATTTTACTGAGGTTTCCTGTACGGGTCAATCCTGCAGACCATTGCGAAAGATAGGTTTGGCCATTGACCTGAAAACTGATTTCTGCGTAAGATTCTGTTGCTCCCCTGGTGATGATTCCTTTTTCCTCTTCGATGGTTTTTTTGGTTATTTCCTGAAACCGAGAGGTATAGCAATACAGGGCAAGGGTGATGGCATCTAGGATGGTGCTCTTTCCTGCACCCGTAGGGCCCGTAATGGCAAAAAGCCCTGCACTGGCCAGTTCGGGCGATTCAAAGTCGATGCTGAAGTTGCCCTTGAGTGAGTTGATATTGCTGAAACGCAGCTTCAGTATTTTCATGGTTGTTGTTGTGTTGCGTCAGCAAGAAGAGTGCTGAACAAGTCTTTCAATGCTGATTTCTCTTCATTGTCCTCTCTTTCTTCAATGATCTTTTCAAATACGATGGTTGGTTCAAGGTCTTTCACCCTGTCATGTACCAGGCTTCCCATTTTTCTGTGGCTGGATTTGTCCCTGAAAATCACCCGCTGGCTAACGACCTTCATGTTGCGTCCCAACAGTTCATTTTTCAAGGCTTCCAATCGTGGCATCACCAGTGGGTCATAGGTTTCCTCATCGATGGTCAGGTCAAGCAACGCATCAAATTGGTATTTGCATTGCAGCAAAGCCAGTTTGGCTTCCACTCCCTGCAAGGTTCCTCTCACCTGATAGAGCGACCTGAACCTTGGAACAGGAACAAAGCTTTGGCGGATGGTGTCTCCGTCGGTATCCAGCCGGATCAGTTTGTGTTTGTATACATTCTCTGAAAATCCCAGTGAAATGGGGCTGCTCGCATAGTGAATCCTTCCCTCAATCACGGCCTGACCCGTATGAATATGGCCAAGGCCCAGGTAATTGAACTGGTCCAGGGCATCGGCTGGAATGCCCAGTTCGTTTCCGATCTGGATTTCCCTTTCTGCCTCGCTGGCTTTTGTGCCCTGGGCATGCAGGTGGGCCATGCCGATGTGCAGGTGGTTGGGATATTGTTTTTTCATTTCCGTGCCGATGCCGGTGAACACCCTGCGCATCCCCTCCCTGATCTTGCCATCAATTTCCTTGATGCCCTCGCTTTCGCCTACCTGGCGAATGAACCGGTCCTGAAGAAAAGGGATGGCCGCAACCACCACTTCGCTGTTGCCCGACCTGTCTTTTACAGGCAGCAAAACCTGGTCTAACCGATCCATCCCCGGGAAACGCCCTACCACCTGGATGCCAAGGGATTGCAAGAGGGAAGATGGGGTGTCCAGAAATGAGGGAGAATCGTGGTTGCCTGAAGTGATGATGGCCTTGCACCCCGTCTGGTGCAGCCTGATCAGAAAGTCGTAGTATTGTTTTGTGGCCTCGTTGGACGGATTGTTCTGGTCAAAAACATCACCAGCCACCAGCAAGAGGTCAATCTCATTCTCCTCGATATGTTGCAGCAGCCATTGCAAAAACTGCTCCATGTCTTGGCTGAAATCTTCCAGGTGCAATTTTTTCCCCAAGTGCCAGTCTGCACTGATCAGTATTTTCATCGGTTTCTACTTGTGTTGCTGCAATATCATGTAAATGGGTGAAATTTTGTTTCAATATGGCACCGATCCAACAATATTTTGGCTTCTGAAGCCTTGAACTTGCTGCCGGTATTGGCAGGGATGGATTGTGCCTCCGTCTTAACGAAAGAAAAAACCAGCGAGGCCATCAAAAAAATACGCATGTAATTGGTTTTGGTGTTTTGAATCGGTTGCTATTTTGCACCATTCAAGTTACCTACTTGCAGGCGGAAAAAGGTTTAGGGAAATGTTATAGTTGAACGGGGTGTGAAAAATCAGACAGCCAAGGTTGATTATTCATCTTTCAATGCAAACGCAACATAGGCATCGCTGGATTTTCCTTCCCATTTTGAACCGCCGCAGGCAATGACGATAAATTGTTTTCCATTGACAGCATAGACGGATGGAGTGGCTACACCCGGAGCAGGCAAGTCAAGTTCAAGGAGTATTTTCCCAGTTCGTTTGTTGATGGCCCTGAACTTTCCGTCGGCAGAGGCACCAATAAAAATTAGGCCACCGGCGGTAACCACTGGGCCACCGTAGTTTTCGCGGCCGGTTGCAGGAATGCCCTTCGCTTTCAAAGATTCAAATTCTCCCAATGGTATTTTCCATTCGTGTTGTCCTGTATTCATGTTGATGGCGGTCAGTGATCCCCAGGGTGGTTGAATCGCAGGGAATCCTTCAGGCGTTAAAAACTTGTTGTAGCCTGTAAATCCATAGCCTTGTTTTGGCGCCACTGCATTTTTTGCTGCAGCTCCCGCGAAAGGTTTTTGCTGTTCCTCTTTCAGGTCAAGGACAAATGCAGCAATGGCATTTTTTTCTTCGCTGCTCAGGTTGTTGTTGCCGGGCATCATTCTTCTTCCCGTAGTAATCAATTGGATAAATGATTGTGCCGTGTATTTTTTCTCAACACCAACAATCGAAGGATAATCTCCACCACCAAGCCTTTCAGGGCCATGACAGCCCATGCAATGCTGGGTATAGAGCGTTGCACCGGCTTCAAGGTTTGTTTTCATTTTTTTGGGATCCGGCTTGTTTTCAACCATGTTCAATACCCAACTCATTTCATTGGCATTGACATAGAGCAGATTTGTTTTCGGGTCAAACGCAGGCCCACCCCATTCCGCACCACCATCGTATCCCGGTAAAATGATTGTTCCTTCAGTTGATGGAGGGTTGAACATTTTTCCAGAACGGTAGCCCAGGAATCTTTTCTCAATAGTGCGGAAGCTTGAATCGCTGACCAACCTGTTCAAATCAGCATGGTTGAAAGCCTGCCTAACTATGGCTTTTGGCAAACGCGGCATGGGTTGGGTTGGCCAGAGCTTCTCGTTTTTGAGCGGACTCTGGTCAACCACTGGCACTTCATCCACCGGAAAAAGCGGCTTTCCCGTTTCCCGATCAAACAGGAAAACAAATCCGGTTTTGGTTGTTTGCGCCACCGCGTCAATCTTTTTCCCATTGTGCTTTACCGTAATCAGGGCAGGGGCTGCAGGAAGGTCCATGTCCCAAACATCATGGTGAACCGTTTGAAAATACCAGATCAGTTTTCCTGTTGCTGCATTGATGGCCAAGAGGCAGTTTCCATAGAGCCCCTTTCCCAATCGACCGCCGCCATAAAAATCATTGGAAGGGTTGCCTGTAGGGGCAAAAAGGATTCCCCTTTTTTCATCCAGGCTGAAACCTGCCCAGCTGTTGGTGGATCCCATGTATTTATATGCTGTGCTGTCTTCCCAGCTTTCATGACCGGCTTCGCCGGGATAAGGGATGGTGTGAAAAATCCATTTTTGCTGACCCGTTTTAACGTCAAAAGCACGGATATGACCAGGGGTTTCATCACCCACCAGGCCGCTCAGGAAAAACAGGTTTTTGTAGACCATCACCGGAGAGGTGGGCGCAACAAAGACTTTGGATGAATCCCGGCCAAGCCCAGATGCAAGGTTGATGCCACCGTTCCTTCCAAAACTGCTGATCAGTTTACCCGTGTTTGCATTGACTTCCAACGCCACCGGACCAACGGTATAGATGATGCGCTTGTCTTCCCCCTCAGCCCAATAGGCCACGCCCCGGTTCATGTTGACGCTGTTTCGGTGCCATGTCTTGTTGGCTACAGAATCTGCGGGGTTGAATGTCCACAATTCTTTTCCGGTGCGGGCATTGATGGCAAAAAGTTTCAATTTGGGCGATACGCCAAACATCACCGAATCGATGATGATCGGATTGCATTCCATGGCACCAAAACGGGTATTGTTATTGTTTTCAGCATGATAGATCCAGGCAATTTCCAGGTTTTGGATGTTGCTGGTGTCAATTTGTTTGATGGAAGAGTAATGCAGGTTTTCTTTTCCGCCACCGGTAACCCGCCAATCGGTATAGGTTCTGTGCAAGCCCGATCTAATGCAACCGAGCAGTACAATGCAAATGAGCAAGGAAACAGAAAAATAATATTTGATCATGCCCATGGGATGAAAGCTTGTAGTAATCAAAAATAGAGATTATTGGGGGATGGCCAATATCCAACAGCAAGCAAATGCTTATCTTCAGTGAGATCAACCGACATTGGGTTTTGGGTGGTGATGAAGGGGCTGGAGGATTGATGAAAGGGTAGACGATTTTAATGACTTTCAATAGTAAATCATGGAAAACAAAAGACGCCAATTTTTAAAAAACACATCCATTGCTGCCGCTTCAGCATTGCTTATGCCTTCATCCCTGAAGGCAATGACAGTTAATGCAAAAAAAATTCGCATCCTCATTTGGGATGAAAGATCCGATGCCGAAAAGGAAGCCTACGACAACTTTCTGGGAAACTGCATAGCAGATCAATTGAAAAAGAATCCGGCATTTTCAGTTGTTTCTTCAGGATTAAATGAAGCTGAGCAAGGAATTTCAGAAAGTCTACTCAACGAAGCGGATGTGTTGATCTGGTGGGGTCATGTAAAGCAAGCAGAAATATCACCTGAAAAAGGAAAGAATATTGTTGAAAGAATCAAGGCGGGAAAATTGTCGTTCATTGCATTGCATTCAGCGCATTGGGCTACACCGTTTGTTCAGGCAATGAATGAAATCACCAAAATCAGGGTATTGGCAGATGGCTCTATCAAAGAGGAAGATGTCAAATTTGTATCTCCGGCAAAACAGTATACCATGCCAAAATACGATTCAAGAATCACGCCATATGTCATTGAGCGCAAGTTTCCTGACGGACATAAAACGGCAACTGTTCATCTTCCCATTTGTTGTTTCCCCTCTGTTCGAAATGATGGGAAACCCAGTACTGTTAATGTTTTGAGTCCCAACCATCCCATCATGAAAGGGTTGCCAAAGAACTTCAAGATACCACAGACTGAAATGTATGACGAACCATTTCATGTGCCTGAACCAGATCAAATGCTGTTTGAAGAAACCTGGGAAAAAGGAGAATGGTTCAGGTCTGGGATGCTCTGGAACCTTGGAAAAGGAAAGGTTTTTTACTTCAGGCCAGGACACGAGACATTTCCTGTGTTTAAAGAGGAAAAAGTCATTCAGATTTTGTCGAATGCAGCGATGTGGATGGCTTCAGTTGCAAAGCAATAATGCATTAAACAAAAACATAGTTTGTACTTGCACTTCTTTATCACCCCAACACAAGCAAAAATACATGCAACCTGTCTTTGCCACTGATTATACTACCATTCTTGGGCGCATTGACGCCATCGACCCAATGAAGTATGGCAGAACCAGGAACTTTGTGGATGGCGATGTCAGTTATCTGTCTCCTTATATTTCAAGGGGTGTGATCAGCACGAAGCAGGTGCTTGACCATGTCATGTTGAAGGGGTATAAAATTCCCCAGATCGAGTCTTTTGTAAAAGAACTTTGCTGGAGGGATTATTTTCAAAGGGTGGGGCAGGTGAAAAACCTGAACCAAGACATCAAACATCCGCAGGAGCCGGTCAACAACCACGAGATTTCAACAGCCATCCTCGAGGCCAATACAGGCATTGAGGGAATTGATACGGCAATCAACCAGCTCTATGAAACGGGCTACATGCACAACCATTGCAGGATGTACACGGCTTCGGTGGTGTGCAACATCGCCCAATCGCATTGGTTGCACCCTGCCCGCTGGATGTATTACCATCTCCTGGATGGAGATTGGGCAAGCAATGCCTGCAGCTGGCAGTGGGTGGCCGGTGCCAACAGTTCGAAAAAGTATTACGCCAACCAGGAGAATGTCAACAAGTATACGCACACCCGTCAGTTGACTACTTTCCTGGACAAAGCGTATGAACAATTTGATGCAATAGATTGCCCTCAACATTTGATGGACACACAAACTGCATCCTTGCAAACAATCCTGCCGGAGGCTCCACCACTTCAGGTAGACCAAGATCGCCCGACCTTTGTTTACAATTACTACAACCTCGATCCGCTTTGGCGCGCAGGCGAAGAAGGCAACCGGATTTTGTTGCTGGAGCCGGATTTTTTTAACAACTATCCAGTGAGCGAACGCTGCATGGACTTTGTGCTGGCCCTGAGCAAGAACATCCCCAACATGCAGGTATTTGTTGGCTCCTTTGAGCGGCTTCGCCATCAACACAACCTCAATGAGATTTATTACAAAGAGCATCCTTTGAACATTGGGTATAAAGGGCAGGAAGATTCAAGAGATTGGATGGTCAGCCAGCTAACAGGGTACTTTCCATCGTTTTTTGCCTATTGGAAAAAAATAGAGAAACTGTTGTACCAGCAATACCGCAAGTAAATGAACAAAGCCGAAAAACAAGCCATTGCCATTGTTTGGTTCAAGCGTGATTTGCGGCTTACAGACCATGAACCGCTTGCCTTGGCACAAGCGCAGGGCTTGCCCATTTTGCTGGTCTACTGTTTTGAACCATCAGTGATGCACTACGACGATAGCGATACGCGCCATTGGCGGTTTGTTTACCAGTCCCTGCAAGACATGCAGTTGAAACTGGACGGCATCAAGGCGCGCATCCATGTTTTTCACGAGGAGGTACTGGCTGTTTTTGAAGCGATTCAGCAGCAGTATTGCATCAAGGCGATTTTTTCGCACCAGGAAATCGGGAATAAAATTACTTACGACAGAGACCTTGCCGTCAAGCAATTTTGTTCTAACCTTGATATTGCTTGGACAGAATCCCAACACAATGGGGTTGTCAGAAAACTGAAGTCCAGAAAAGATTGGCAACAGCGTTGGAAAGAAACCATGCTGCAACCAGCGAAAACCATTAACCTGCAACAGCTCAATACTTTGGTGTTGGACCCAGCCGTCTATGATAGCACCAAGGGCCCTGAACTTGATGATGCTATCCGCACACCACATGCTTCGTTTCAACAGGGTGGCGAAACCCTTGCCTGGAAATATTTGAAGAGTTTCTTATCGGAGCGCTACGTCAATTATTCAAAATACATTTCCAAGCCGGCACTGAGCCGGAAAGGGTGCAGCAGGATTTCGCCTTACCTCAGTTATGGTAATATCAGCATGCGCATGGTCTTTCAATACACCGCCCAGCACTATGCTTTGGCCAGCAACAAAAGGGCGCTTTCAAATTTCATCTCGCGCTTGCACTGGCATTGTCATTTCATGCAAAAATTTGAAGATGAATGCCGCATGGAATTTGAGAACATCAATTCCGCTTACGATACTGTTGTCAAACCCAGGAACGAAGCCTATATCAGGGCATGGCAGGAAGGCAATACGGGGGTTCCGCTTGTGGATGCCTGCATGCGTTGCCTGGTTGAAACAGGCTACATCAATTTTAGGATGAGGGCCATGGTGGTTTCATTTTTCGTATTTAACCTCTGGCAAGACTGGAGAGACCTTCATTTTTTGGCAAGGCAGTTTTTGGATTACGAACCCGGCATCCACTATCCACAATTGCAGATGCAGTCGGGGGTTACAGGCATCAATACCATCCGCATCTACAACCCAATCAAAAATTCAGAAGACCATGATGCAGAGGGGGTATTCATCAAACAGTGGATCCCTGCATTGAAAAATGTTCCTGTGGCATTGATTCATGAGCCTTGGAAAATGAGTGCGATGGAACAGGATTTTTATCAGGTTGTCATTGGTAAAGACTATCCCAGCCCCATCGTAGACATTGAAGCCACCAGGAAAGCAGCCAGCGATGTTGTCTGGGGTTTCAAAAAAACAGCAGCGGTTAAAGTAGAAGGAAACAGGATTTTAAGCAAGCATGTCAATGCTTCAGGAAGAAGAACTTCAACCCGCAAAACAAAATAACCATCCAACGGAAACTATTTTTAGATCTATATGTTGGATAAAAAACAACAAGAACTTATATGAGAACAGGTATTCTTTTTCCGCACCAACTTTTCGAGCAAAATCCTTTGATTGAAAAAGCTGATACCATTTACCTGGTTGAAGAATGGTTGTATTTCAAGCAATTTAATTTTCACCAACAGAAAATTTTCTTTCATCGCGCCAGCATGAAAGCCTACCAAAACCATTTGGTTGCGCTCAATATAAAAGTTGAGTACATCGATTCTTTCAATGATTTGTCTGATATTAGAAATCTGGTTCCTCATTTAAAATCCATCGGCGTTGATGGCTTTGCCTACATCGACACCACTGATCAATGGCTGGAACAGCGCATGCAGAAGTCCTGTGAGCAGCATGGGGTAGCTGCCCATAAAAATAATTCTCCTCTTTTTTTATTGACGTCTGAAGAAAATGCCCATTATTTTTCTGGAAGGAAAAGAATGTTCCAGACAGACTTTTATAAAAATCAGCGCCAGCAAAGAAATATTTTGATGGATACTGACAAAATTCCAATGGGTGGAAAATGGACCTTTGATGACGAAAACCGCTTGAAATATCCCAAAGGAAAAACACCTCCACCCGTTCATTTTTTAGCGTCCAATCAATTGCATGAAGAGGCTGCTCAATATGTACGCCAATATTTTCCTGACAATTATGGAAACCTCAGCCCGCAGTTCATTTATCCAACCAATTTTGCAGACAGCAAACAATGGCTGAAAACATTTTTCGCCACGCGCTTTGCAGAATTTGGGGCCTATGAAGATTCGATCGTCACCAAAGAAATATTTCTTCACCATGGGGTACTCACGCCGATGCTCAATGTTGGCTTGTTGACTCCTCAATATGTCATTGATGAAGCACTTGCCTACGCAAGTGCCCATGATATTCCCATCAATTCATTGGAAGGGTTCATCCGGCAAATCCTGGGTTGGAGGGAGTTCATCCGCGCGGTATATGAACTCAAAGGCAATGAAGAAAGGACACGCAACTATTGGGGCTTTACCCGAAAAATTCCTGCTTCATTCTGGAACGGCACCACTGGAATTGAGCCGATTGACAGCACCATCAAAAAAATTCTGGAGACAGGCTATTGCCATCACATCGAAAGGCTGATGGTGTTGGGGAATTTTATGCTGCTCTGTGAATTTGATCCCAATGAAGTCTATCGCTGGTTCATGGAAATGTTCATTGATGCCTACGACTGGGTGATGGTTCCCAACGTCTATGGTATGAGCCAGTTTGCTGATGGTGGTCTGATGTCAACAAAACCCTATATAAGCGGCAGCAATTACCTGATGAAAATGAGCGACTATCCGAAGGGTGATTGGCAGGCCGTTTGGGACGGACTGTTCTGGCGTTTCATGCATGTACACCGCGATTTCTTTTTGCGAAATCCCCGTTTGGGCATGCTCGTGAAAACCTTTGACAAAATGCCGGAGCAAAAAAGGCA
>Ga0209550_10000532_pt1 | contig 36195 bp, 29 predicted proteins | sample LauGreSuBDMM15SN_2_FD_187567 | JGI IMG/M metagenome (GOLD analysis project Ga0209550, IMG submission 187567) | Freshwater lake microbial communities from Lake Michigan, USA - Su13.BD.MM15.SN (SPAdes) (version 5) | ecosystem: Environmental > Aquatic > Freshwater > Lake | place: Lake Michigan... | reverse complement strand
CGAATCGGCCCAGTAATTGGGTTGCTGTAGCGTTTGAATAAACGATTGTTTTACTTGCGCTTGTAGACTACTCAGGCTGAAAACACCACACATTAATAAGCCAAAACCTGTCAAATTATACCTTTTCATAAGCATTAATTTACGTGTTGGAGGAAATAAACGAGCACACCTAAGGCTAGCATAAAGGTAAGGCAAAAACTTAAGGAGATGCTGTAGAGCCAAATGGCCATTTTATTTTTTAGACGCTTTTGTAATACTGATTTTACTCCCCAAATTACCAACACGTTGGCTAGTATATAAGCGGGTATAAGCAGTTTTAAAAGCATGAGTAAAATAAGCGAATTCTGCTGGGATTTACAATACAGTCACTTTACATAAATTGGGGTATTATACTAAAAACCGGGGTTCTGCGTTTTAATTTACTAAATCCCTAAAAATTATGAAAATCAGCGCTAAAATCATTTTATTGCTTGCAACCGGTGTAAGTTTGTTTGCAAGTGCTTGTAAAGAAGACAAAAAAATAGCTCCTCCTGTTAGTTTTGCTCAAATTGGCTTAGCCGATATAAAAGCCCATGAAGCAGAATTAACTGCCCAAAATACAGGTACGCCTATTTTTTACGACAATGCGGCCGAAGCTCGGAATTTTAAAGTGGGCAGTATTTTATTTTTAAAAGGCGATGGACCCACGATACACTATGCTAAATTAGAAATTACCAGTGTAAGCAGCACCGAGTTGATATTTAATTATATGGCTTATAATAACGATGGTAGTGTCTTAGTAGCAGAAAAGGTGATAACCGTAAGCCCAGGGTTTTTCGCTTTTGCCTCATGGACTGGTGGATTTGATGCTGATCCTGCCTCGTTTTCTGTTGGAATGATCAATAGTCCAATAAAGTTAGTCACTACAGCTGGAACACATATTGTTGTGTTTAGGCTTTAATAAAGCATAAAAAAAGCCCTCCCGAATCTCGGGAGGGCTTTTTTGTGGGTAATTGTATAACTATTAAGAACAGCCGCCCTGCGTGCCGCAGTTTAAGCATTTGTAGCAGGTACCCGAACGAACCATAATGTGTCCGCAATTGCCACAAGCTGGTGCATCCGATTGGCCACCACCCGAAATATCCAATACAGGTTTTAGGGTCTTATCACCTACCGTAACGGTTTCGCTTACCTTGGCTGTTTCCAACACGTTGCTGCTATCCGGATTGGTATCGGTATCCTGTATTTGCGGATTGCCCAACACTACTTTTTTCTCGGTAAGTACGTGTACCAAATCTTGGCGATCTAAGTATTCGTAACCCAACATGCGGAAAATATAATCGATAATAGAGGTAGCCGATTTGATGTTATCGTGGCCACTTACCATACCCGATGGTTCGAAACGGGTAAAGGTGAATTTATCTACATACTCTTCTAAAGGCACACCATATTGTAAACCTACCGATATGGCAATGGCAAAGGAATTCATTAACGAACGGAAGGTTGCACCTTCTTTGTGCATATCTACAAAGATTTCACCCAAGGTTCCATCTTCGTATTCGCCGGTGCGCACAAAAATAGTTTGACCACCTACCGCTGCTTTTTGTGTAAAGCCACTGCGTTTTGCCGGCATGCTTTTCTTCTCTACCACCGATGATAATTGGCGTTTGAAGTGCGTATCGGTAGAACGATCTAAAATAGCACGAGCTGCTTCTAATACTTGCTCTGGCGTTAAGTCGCTTAATTTTACGTTTGCCGCTTCGCCCAAAACATCCTCTACGGTATCTAACACATCTTCTTTTGAATCGGACGATTTGGTTGATAAGGGTTGAGATAATTTACTACCATCTCTGTAAATCGCATTGGCTTTGGTACCCAATTTCCACGATAATTCGTAGCAATCTTTAATTTCTTCAACTGTAGCCTCGTTTGGCAAGTTGATGGTTTTAGAAATTGCTCCTGATAAGAATGGTTGTGCAGCTGCCATCATTTTTATGTGGCCGTGTGCATGAATATAACGTTCACCTTTAGTACCACATTTGTTGGCGCAATCAAATACCGGATAGTGCTCTTCTTTTAAGAATGGAGCGCCCTCTATGGTCATGGTGCCGCAAATGTATTCGTTAGCTTCCGCAATTTGCTGACGGCTAAAGCCTAGGTTTCTTAATAAATTAAAATCGAAATCGTTGTATTGTTCTGGTTTGAAACCTAAACGTCTTAAGCAATCTTCGCCTAAGGTCCATTGGTTAAACACAAAGCCAATTTCGAAAGCAGAAAGCAGTGATTTTTCTACTTTCTCAATTTCGTCTTGCGTAAAGCCTTTGTCGGCTAAGGTTTGTGTATTAATATGCGGTGCTCCTGCTAAAGTAGCAGCACCTTTTGCATAGTTTACAATGGTAATAATTTGATCTTCGGTATAGCCCAGGTTGCGTAAAGCAGCTGGTACACACTGGTTAATAATTTTGAAATAACCACCACCCGATAATTTTTTGAATTTTACCAAGGCGAAATCTGGTTCCACACCGGTTGTATCGCAATCCATTACCAAACCAATGGTTCCGGTTGGTGCAATTACGGTAGTTTGAGCGTTACGGTAACCGTATTTTTCGCCTAATTCTACTGCTTTATCCCATGAGTTGCAGGCAGCCGCTAATAAATAATCAGGGCAATATTTAGGGTCGATACCTTGTGGGGTAGTTTCTAAACCTTCATATGTGGCAGTGCTTGCATTATAGGCCGCATAGCGGTGGTTACGCATTACACGTAACATGTGTTTTTTGTTTTCTTCGTATTTGGTAAAGGTGCCTAATTCTTTAGCCATTTCTGCTGAAGTTGCATAGGCAGTACCGGTCATAATAGCGGTAATAGAACCACCAATGGCACGGGCTTGCTCACTATCATACGGAATGCCGGCAACCATTAACATAGAACCTAAGTTGGCATAACCTAAACCAAGGGTACGGTAATCGTATGATAATTGTGCTACTTCTTTTGATGGGAATTGTGCCATCAATACAGAAATTTCTAATACTACGGTCCATACACGGCAAGCGTGCTCAAATCCTTTTACATCAAAAACTAAAGTTTCTTTGTTGAAAAAGTGTGCTAGGTTAATAGAGGCTAAGTTACATGCGGTATTATCTAAAAACATGTACTCAGAACATGGATTTGATGCATTGATGCGTCCACCTTCTGGGCAAGTATGCCACTCGTTAATAGTAGTATCGTATTGTACACCCGGATCGGCACATGCCCAAGCAGCAAAGGCAATATCTTGCCATAATTTTTCTGTGGAGATAGATTTAATTACATCGCCTTTAATACGACCAATTAAATCCCAACTTCCGCCATTTTCTAACGCTTTAAAGAATGCGTTTGGAATACGAACCGAGTTGTTTGAGTTTTGACCAGATACAGTGCGGTAAGCTTCACCCTCGTAATCGGAAGAATAACCGGCAGCAATTAAGGCGGCTACTTTTTTCTCTTCTTCTACTTTCCAGTTTACAAAACCTTCAATTTCTGGGTGATCTAAATCTAAGCAAACCATTTTGGCCGCTCGACGGGTGGTACCACCCGATTTGATTGCACCGGCTGCACGGTCGCCAATTTTTAAGAACGACATTAAGCCCGATGAATAACCACCACCTGACAATTTTTCGTTTTCGCCACGAATTTGTGAGTAATTGGTACCCACTCCGGAGCCATATTTAAAGATACGGGCCTCACGAACCCAAAGATCCATGATACCGCCATCGTTTACTAAATCATCACTTACCGAAAGGATAAAGCAGGCATGTGGTTGCGGACGCTCATAAGCTGAGGTCGATTTGCTTAATACTTCGGTTTCTGGATCTACGAAATAGTGACCTTGTGGCTTTCCAGTAATGCCGTAAGAGTTGTGTAACCCAGTATTAAACCATTGCGGTGAGTTCGGCGCTGCCAACTGACTCACGATGGTGTACACCAATTCGTCGTAAAATACTTGTGCATCGGCAGGACTTGCAAAATAGCCGTAACGTACGCCCCATTGTTTCCAACAGTCGGCCATACGGTGTGCTACTTGTTTAATGCTCTTTTCAGAACCTAAGCTACCATCTGCTTGTGGTACTCCGGCTTTCCGGAAATACTTTTGTGCTAAAATATCGGTTGCTACTTGACTCCAACTGGCGGGCACTTCTACATCGTTCATTTCGAACACGGCATCACCTGCCGGATTTCGTATTACTGAAGAGCGCTTTTCGTATTGGAAAAGATCATAAACGTTCACCCCTTCTTTGGTGAAATAACGTGGAAAGCTTAAACCTTTACCGGTGGCTTTTGCTTTTGTAGGAGTTTTACCCATGCCTTGTACTTGTTGTTAAGAGATTATTAAAAATTTGTTACGCCAATAAAAACTAATAAGAGTTTTGATTCAAAAGTATCGGAATGTACACCTGCACTCAAGTGGAGTTTTCCACAGGAAGATTTATAAAGTGGCAATACAGAGACTATATTCTGTTAAAGAATTGTTTATGAGCTTATTAATGCTGTGGAAAACTCGGGAAAAAATAATTTTTAGTTATAGTTTGTGACCCACCAATTAGGGTTTCTGGCACCATTTTTTGCGATTAAAAAAGCCCCTAGTAAAATGTACTGAGCTTTGATATATGAAAGGGTTAGTTTTTTAATCTATCACAGTCACTTTTACCATATTGGTTTTGCCTTTGTTCTTGATAGGTATGGCGGCGGTATTAATTACTACATCGCCGGTTTTTACTAAGTGTTCGGCTTTGAGCATGGCGTTTACTTCGCTAATGGTATTGTCGGTACTTTCAAATTTATCGTAATAAAATGCTTGTACACCCCAAACTAAACTTAAGGAGTTTAGGAGATTTTGGTTACTGGTAAAAATAAAGGTACTGGCTTTGGGCCGGTGACTAGAAATTTCGAAGGCGGTATAACCCGAGTAGGTCATAGATACAATACCTACGGCGTGGGTTTGTTCGGCTAAATGTACTGCGGTTCCACAAACCGCATCAGCCATGTAGGTGCTTGAGTTTTGGTCGAGTACTTTTTGGGTATTGTAGTGGTAAGCATTTTCTTCTACGTTGGTAATAATTTTCTGCATCGTTTCAATTACAATTAGCGGAAAGTCACCTATGGAGGTTTCGCCGCTTAACATTACGGCATCGGCGCCATCTAATACCGAGTTGGCCACGTCGTTTACTTCGGCACGGGTTGGGCGTGGTGTGGTAATCATGCTTTCGAGCATTTGTGTGGCCACAATTACGGGTTTACCCGCTGCACGACATTTTTTAGCAATCATTTTTTGCAATACCGGCACTTGCTCCATGGGCATTTCTACGCCCAAATCGCCACGTGCTACCATAACCCCATCGGTTACCGAAATAATTTCATCTATATTTTCAATGGCTTCTGGTTTTTCTATTTTGGCAATTACACGAGCTGGTTTTCCGCTTTGGGCAATAATATGCTTTAATTCCACAATATCGTTGGCATCACGCACAAATGAAAGTCCGATCCACTCAATATCATTTTTAAGGGCAAAATGTAAATTGCTTAAATCTTCTTCGGTTAAACTAGGTAACGATACCCTGGTGTTGGGTAAGTTTACCCCTTTTCTAGATGTTAAAATACCGCCATGTACCACTTCGCAAAGCACTTCATCTTTATTATTAGTAGTGAGCACACGCAATTGTAGCTTGCCATCATCTAATAAAATAATTTCTCCTTGGCGTACATCGTTCGGGAAAGTATCGTAGGTAATGTATATTTTTTCGTTATCGCCAATTTGCTCGGTAGTAGTAATGGTTATTTGTGCGCCATTTACGAGTTGTATACCGCCTTCTTGTACCATACCAATACGAATTTTTGGTCCTTGTAAATCGGCCAAAATACCCACATTGATTTTATATGCTGCGTTAATTTCTCGAATGGTGTCAATGGTTTTTTGATGAACTTCTTGGCTACCATGCGAAAAGTTTAAGCGGCATACGTTCAATCCGGCTTCTATCATACTTATGAGCATTTCTTTTTGAGAAGATGCCGGGCCCATGGTGGCCACAATTTTAGTTCTACTTTGAACTTGCTTCATGCAGGGTGTGTTTGAATGGTATTTTAAAATGAGTGTATGAGGTACACCCATATTATAAACAGCGCTAAAATAGCAGATTTTCTTTGGATTTCAACTTTTTAACATCAACTTCTACCGCAGCTAGCACTTCAGGAATTTGTTTTAAGTGGGTTATCCAAGCCTCTAAATCCTCCTCATCAATAAAATTTTTAATCACTAAAAAGTAATCTACTCGGTTCATTTCGGGGATTAATAAACCCTCCGAACCCTTATTACTTAAGAGATAAAATTCTGTATCGCTATTTTCTGGCAGATACGTATATCTGTTAAATAGTGCTACAGTATGGCTATCGGATAGGGGTAGGGCCAATTCATCAACCCGCATAAAATTGGCCGGAGCGAATTTATTGAGGTGAAAACATAGCCTATAATCTTTTAAAGAGGTAGTAATGGCCAGTACAATGAAATCGAAATCGAGTTCTAGTTTTAACGTAATTTTATTCACTGTTTTTTATTTCGATTTATTTCTATACAAAAGTAACATCATTTGCGTTTAATTGGCGATGTGTATAAGACAAAAACAAAAAGGTTTGATATTTGATATTATTTATTTTTCTTTGCACAGAATTATTTAACCCTTAAATCATAAAACTATGTCTGATATCGCATCAAGAGTCAAAGCAATTATCGTAGAAAAATTAGGCGTTGATGAAGCAGAAGTTACCCCAGAAGCTTCTTTTACCAACGATTTAGGCGCAGACTCATTAGACACCGTAGAGCTTATCATGGAATTCGAAAAAGAATTCAATGTTGCTATTCCTGATGAGCAAGCTGAAACCATCGGTACGGTTGGTCAAGCTATTGCCTACTTAGAAACAAACGTAAAATAATACGCTCCAATGGCGCTTAAAAGAGTTGTTGTAACGGGTTTAGGTGCACTTACTCCAATCGGTAATACGGTTCCTGAGTTTTGGAATAACTTGCTGAATGGAGTAAGTGGTGCCAATCCAATAACCCATTTTGACACCACTCTTTTTAAAACCAAATTTGCTTGTGAGGTTAAAAACTTCGATCCTGAACAATTTATGGATCGTAAAGATGCCCGCAAGTTAGATCCTTTTGTACATTTTGCACTAGCTTCTACCGATGAGGCTGTAAAAGATGCGGGTTTAGACTTCGAAAATCTAGATACCAACCGCATTGGTGTAATTTGGGGATCGGGTATTGGCGGTTTAAAAACGTTTTCAGACGAGGTAACCAATTTTGCCGGTGGCGATGGTACCCCTCGTTTCAACCCCTTCTTTATTCCAAAAATGATTTTGGATATTGCCCCGGGCCATATTTCTATTAAATATGGTTTACGTGGGCCCAACTTCTCTACCGTTTCTGCTTGTGCTTCTTCTACCAATGCTTTAATTGATGCATTTAATTATCTGCGTTTAGGCATGGCCGATATTATTATTTCGGGTGGTTCGGAAGCTATTATTTATGAAGCAGGTATTGGAGGTTTTAACGCCATGCACGCACTTTCTACCAGAAATGATGATCCTAAAACAGCATCACGCCCCTTTGATAAAGATCGTGATGGTTTTGTAGCTGGAGAAGGCTCTGGAACCCTAGTTTTAGAAGAACTGGATCATGCTTTAGCACGTGGCGCTAAAATTTATGCCGAATTGGTTGGCGGAGGCATGAGTGCCGATGCAAATCACATTACCGCCCCACATCCAGATGGTTTAGGTGCCAAATTGGTAATGACTAACGCTTTGAGAGATGCAGGTATGAGCACTTCGGATATTGATTATATCAATGTACACGGAACCTCAACCCCATTGGGCGATATTAGCGAAACTAAAGCCATACAAAGTTTATTTGGTGAAGATGCCTACCGCTTAAATATCAGCTCTACCAAATCTATGACTGGCCATTTATTGGGTGCAGCCGGTGCTGTAGAAGCCATTGCCTCGGTATTATCGGTACAAAACGATATTATCCCTCCAACTATCAACCACTTTACGGATGATCCAGAAATTGATCCGAAATTGAACCTTACCTTTAACAAGGCGCAAAAACGTGAAGTACGTGCAGCACAAAGCAATACCTTTGGTTTTGGTGGACATAATGCCTCAGTGATATTTAAAAAATATCAAGCCTAATTCCCTTACTTTCTCTTACATTCGTTGTAATTAATCGTACAACTCGATCCACTAACGTTTTTAGATGCCTATTTTTCAAGCATACAATCTCTATTTATCTCCGCATCGTAAGTTTGCAAAGAGCCTAAAAAACATGTTGGGCTTTGTGCCAAGCAATTTAAATTTATACCGAATGGCTTTTCGCCACCGATCGGTAGCTATTTCCTTAAAAAATGGTACCAAAAGTAGCAACGAGCGTTTAGAGTTTTTGGGCGATGCCATTTTAGGTTCTGTAGTAGCCGAGATGCTTTTTAAACGTTACCCCTACAAAAACGAAGGCTTTTTAACCGAAATGCGTTCTAAAATTGTAAGCCGAGTAAACTTAAACCAATTGGCCCTTAAACTCGGCTTTAACGAGTTAATTGAATACGACGCCAAAACGATAAACTATGGGAATAAACAAAGTTCGCTCTTGGGCGATGCTTTTGAGGCCTTTATTGGTGCTGTGTATCTTGATAAAGGCTATACGTTTACCAAAGACCTTATTCTTAATCGCATTATACAAGACCACGTAGATGTGCACCAATTGGAATTAACCGAAACCAATTTTAAAAGCAAACTCATAGAATGGTGCCAACGCGAAGGAAAAGAGTTTGCTTTTGAACCGCTTGTAAATGAAGACGACGAATCTGAAAAATTATTTTCCATACAGGCCCTTGTTGATGGCGAAGTAGTAGGATTGGGTCGTGATTTTAACAAGAAAAACGCCGAAAAAATGGCTGCCGAAAAGGCTTGCGAAACTTTAAGTATTTAAACCATGCGCATCATCCGAAATATTTTTGCCAGTTTGTATTTGCTTTGGGGCTTAGTAGTATTCATCAGCTTTATGCTGTTGATGTTTCCGTTTATTATTCTCATTCAACTCTTATTTAAGGGCAAAAAAGCACAATCTTTATCTTTCACTTGTTTGCGTATTTGGGCTAAGGGGGTAGCCATTTTATGCTTGTACCGCATTAAAATAAAAAATAGAGAGGCTATAGATACCACCCAATCCTACATTTATGTGTGTAACCACGGCTCCTATCTCGATGCCATTTCGGTAGTATTGGCAACCCCCCAAGCTTTTAAGCCTTTGGGTAAAATAGAAATGGCCAAAGCGCCCATCTTTGGCCTACTGTACAAAAATGTTGTGGTTATGCTCGACCGCAAAAACCCCGAAAGTAGGGCAGCCAGTGTGCAAGCCCTAAAAGTAGAAATTGCCGCCGGACAATCTATTTTCATCTTTCCGGAGGGTACCATGAATACTACCGATGAGGTATTGGGTAATTTTTACGATGGCGCTTTTCGCATTGCTATTGAAACGCAAACCCCCATTGTGCCTATGGTGCTGGTTAATGCTCGAGAACTAATGCCCCGTAAAGCCCCATTATTGGCAAAACCCGGAACCATTACGTGTATATTTCTTCCACCAATACACGTGAAAGGCTTAACGGTTTTAGATGTAGAAACCCTAAAGATTACCGTAAAAGAACAAATGACCCAAGCTATTTTGGCCAATCAGTAAGCATTCCTAACTTCGGCTAGAATCAAATTTATAGTATCTTTGCTCAATGATTAAATCAATGACCGGTTTCGGTTTAGCTACTCGTGATGCGGGAAATAGTAAAATTACCGTAGAAATTAAATCGCTAAACAGTAAATTTTTAGAGCTTTCTTTAAAAATGCCCAAAGCCTATTCCGATAAGGAGTTGCTCTTGCGAAACGAATGCAGCAAAAGTATTGAACGAGGAAAGGCATACGTTGCACTTACTATTGAAAACAATCAGTCTGAAAGCAAAACGGCACAAATAGATCAGGCTAAATTGGCGGCCTACTATACGCAATTGCAAGCCGCAGCGGCCAATTTGGGCGATACTAGTACTAATTTTTTATCTTTGGCTTTGCACCTGCCCGAGGTAATTAGCTATACCGATGAAACGGGTAGTGATGAAGAGTGGGCACTCATTTTAGACACCTTTCAGCAAGCGTCTAGATCCTTTCAGCAGTTTAGAGCCGATGAAGGTGCCGTGCTTAAAAAAGATTTAGAGCTCCGAATTCAGCATATTTTAACCGGCTTGGCCGAGGTAGAAATAGCGGAAAAAAAACGCATTCCGGCCATTCGCGAACGCCTCTCAACTATTTTAAACGAAAATCTTTTAAAAGAACACATCGATCAAAATAGGTTTGAACAAGAACTCATTTATTACATCGATAAATTAGATATTACAGAAGAAAAAATCCGCTTAAAAAGTCATGCTGACTATTTTTTAAGCACCCTCAACCATCCCGATGCGAATGGCAAAAAATTAGGATTTATTTCACAAGAAATAGGCAGAGAAATTAATACCATTGGTTCTAAAGCAAACGATGCTCATATGCAACAATTGGTGGTAAACATGAAAGAAGAATTAGAGAAAATTAAAGAACAGCTACTCAACGTACTTTAATTAAAGATAGCGGTATGCAACAAGGTAAACTCATTATATTTTCAGCCCCATCGGGTGCAGGTAAAACCACTATTGTGCATCATTTATTGGGTAAAATACCGCAATTAGCTTTCTCGGTTTCGGCTACCACTCGTGCTAAAAGAGGCAACGAAGTTAATGGTAAAGACTACTATTTTATAAGTAAAGAAGAGTTTTTGCACCGCATTGCCAAAAAAGAATTCGTAGAGTTTGAAGAGGTATATACCGATAATTTTTACGGCACCCTACGTTCAGAAATTGAACGTTTATGGAAGGAAGGCAAGCATGTTATTTTTGATATTGATGTAGAAGGTGGCTTGCATTTAAAAAAGAAATTTGAAGAACATGCTATAGCGGTTTTTGTTCAACCCCCATCATTGGAAGTACTTGTTGAGCGTTTAACAAGTAGAGCCACCGATAGCGCTGAGAAATTAGCCGAACGCATAGAAAAAGCAAAAAAAGAGCTCCAATATGTGAGCAAATTTGATGTGATTTTACAGAATAACGACTTGCAAACTGCGTGTACCCAGGCCGAAACTTTGGTTCTCGATTTTTTAGCTAAATAAACTCAATACCCTGTCATGAAAATTGGTTTATTCTTTGGTTCATTTAATCCTATACATGCTGGGCATTTAATAATAGCCAATTATATGGCTACCTATACCGGGCTAGATCAAGTATGGTTGGTGGTATCTCCGCACAATCCACTAAAAGAGAAAGATAGCCTTGTTCATACGTATGATCGGTTAGAAATGGTACGCTTGGCAATAGACGATACAGAGAATTTACGGGTTTGCGATGTGGAGTTTCAATTGCCACAACCTTCATACACTATTGATACGCTCACGCATCTAAAATCAAAATATCCAGAACACAATTTCAACTTAATTATGGGCTCCGACAATTTGGCCTCCTTAAAAAAATGGAAAAATTATGAGATTTTGCTTCGCGATTATCATATCATGGTCTATCCACGTCGGGGAACCGAACTGCCAGAATTAGCTACCCATCCTTCGGTAAGTATTACCGAAACGCCTATTATGGAATTGTCGGCTACCTTTATTCGTCAAGCCATTAAAGACAAAAAGAGCATTCGCTTTTTTGTTCCACATTCGGTTATAGAGTTTATAGAGAGTAAAAGTTTATATAGCTAGAAATGGCCAAAACAGGAACCATTCTTAAATTAAAATTACCCACCGACCCGCTGTGGGTTAAAAATGTGGTAGAAAGTAATATCGAAGAAATATTGGTTGATCATGCTTTTTGCGAACAGAAAGCAGCGACCAACGCCATTACCATTATTGTTCAAAACCCCAATTTATCTGATTTGGTAAACGAAATGGCCATGCTAGCGCAAGAAGAAATGGAGCATTTTAAACGGGTGCACGATATCATTTTAGCTCGGGGTTTTATATTGGGTAAAGAACGCCGAGATCATTACGTAAATGAATTGTTTCAGTTTTTAGTAAAAGGAGGCAGTCGCGAACAACAATTGGTAGATCGCTTGCTATTTTCGGCCATGATTGAAGCCCGCAGTTGCGAACGATTTAAGGTCATGTCGGAGCATATTAACGATTCGGAATTAGCAACCTTTTACCACGAGCTAATGATTAGCGAAGCTGGACATTATACTATGTTTTTACGTATGGCTAAAAAATATGCTGGCAGTATTGATGTGGACAAACGTTGGCAAGATTTTCTACACTACGAAGCCGGGGTTATTCAACGTTACGGCAAATCAGAAACCATTCACGGCTAATTAGCCCCGCTTGTAAAGCAGAAAAATAGTTGGTTTTTTGTGTAATTCGGGCACCTGCATTTTCCATTCGGCCACTGTTTTAGTTTTTATAAACTCTTCGGCCGAGGTAAGATTGCAGGCAATACAAAGTAGCGTTTGTGGGTGGCAGCTTTTCAACACTTCGTCTAATACTTGATTATTCCGAAAAGGCGTTTCAATAAACAACTGAGTTTGGTTTAAGCGTTCGGCCAAGCCCTCTAATTCTTTTATCCGCTTGGCTCTTGCTCCTCTATCAATGGGAAGATAGCCTTGAAAAGCGAAACTTTGTCCGTTAAAGCCCGAACCCATGAGGGCTAACAAAATAGAACTTGGCCCCACTAGAGGAATCACCTGTATGCCCAAACGGTGTGCTTCGGCAACCAATTCGGCACCCGGATCGGCTACACCGGGACAGCCTGCTTCGCTCATTAAACCCACGTCCTTTCCGGCTTTTAGTGCTTTAAAATAAGATGCCAATTGTTGCTTATTACTTCGTTTATCAAACACTAAAATATCCAAGTCGCTTTGAGGTGTTTTTAAGCCCATGTATTTGAGCCAACGTCGAGCTGTTTTTTCGTTCTCTACCACGTAATGTTTTATTTGGTTGATCAGGATGCTTTGTTCTAAAGGAATAACAGCAGCTACCGTTTCATCGGCTAATGGAACAGGAATAAGGTAGAGTTTTCCGAAAGCCATGGTTTAGCGTAATTTTTGTAAGGCCGATTTTAGTCGAGGTAGCATTTCTTCAATATCTGCCAATGAACAAGCTCCTACCGAAGCTCTAAACCAGTTTACATCGGTACCGTTACCAAAGGCGGAAAAAGGAACCAAGCCAATTTTAGCTTCTTTAATAAGGTAAAAATTAATATCGGCACTAGTTTTTAAAACGGTACCATCTGGAGTCGTTTTACCGGCGTACTCTAACTGCACAGTGAGGTATATGGCTCCCATGGGTTCAATAGCATCAACAGAAAAACCTTCCGATTTTAATTGTTTAATGCCTTGGTAAAGGGTGTCTAAACTTTTTTGAATTTGGATTTTAAAAGCGTGTAAGTAGGTGTTTACCGCTACTGTATCTTTTAAAAATTGAGCGGTGGCAATTTGTTCGGCTTTTGGCGACCAAGCCCCCACGTGTCCTAAAATCGATTTCATTTTACCGATAATAGCCTCCGGGCCAAATCCCCAGCCTACACGTACTCCAGTAGCAGAAAAACATTTAGAAATGCCATCGATGTACACCACATACTCCTTTAACTCGGGGCGCAAGCTTACCGGGTCTACGTGTTGAGTATTGTTAAACGTAAGCATAGAATAGATCTGATCATACAACAGATACAAAGGCTTTTCACCTGCCTTGCGTTTTTTATTTTCTTCGAGAACCAAGTCGCAAATTTCTGCCAATGCCTGTTTACCAAACATGGTTCCGGTTGGGTTTAGAGGCGAACAAAGAGCTAACATTGTGGCACCAGCTAGGTGCGGACGCAACTCATCGGCGGTTGGCATAAATAAATTTTCGGGCTTGGTGGGAACAGCTATACCTTCTGCCCCAGCAAGGTGGCAATAGTGGTTGTTGTTCCAAGATGGTGCCGGATATACTACTTTATCTCCCGGATCTACTAAGGCTAAATACGTGGCATAAATAAGCGGACGAGAGCCTCCTGCAATTAAAATTTCTTTAGGGGTGTAGTTTAAATGGTAGCGTTCTTCTAAAAACACACTGACTTGTTCTCGTAAGCTACTCACCCCATCAGCTGGTGGGTAATTGGTATGGTTGGCATGATAGGCATCAATAATGGCATGTTTTAATCCGTTTGGTACAGGAAAAATAGCCGGATCAAAATCGCCGATAGTTAAATTGGCAATTTTTTCTCCCTGCTTTTTCAGCTCATTAATTTCCCCTCCGATTTTAATAATTTCGGATCCTTTTAGGGTTTGGGCCAATGCCGATACGCTCATGTGTGTTTAAATTTTGGTAAAGATAATTATTTGCTGGTCAAATTTTCGAGTGCTTGCTTTACTTTGACAAAGCATAACCGGGTTCAATACCTGCTCAAATTTTGTGGTAATTTCGGCACTACATAAATTCTCTGTGCATAAGTTTAAAATCATTTTTTGAATTGCAAAAGAGCATCTAAAAAAGATTATGCAATATAAAATGCATTTAAACCTTGCAGCTTAAAATTTAGGTGTCAATCAAGGTCGTAAATCAGCACATTTTCATCCTTTTATGTACCTTTAAACAGTATGCAAATTCTCAATAAATACAACGAACACTTTAAGCAGGCTTTAGCCTCTTTAAACGAGAATCAATTAAAGGCCGTAAACCAATTAGATGGGCCGGTATTGGTAATTGCTGGTCCCGGAACGGGCAAAACCCAAATTTTAGCTGCTCGTATTGGTAAAATTTTGCTCGATACCGATGCCCGAGCACATAATATTTTATGCCTTACCTATACCGAAGCTGGTGCGGTGGCTATGCGTAAACGCTTGTTCGACTTTATTGGTCCCGAAGCATATCGGGTAAACATTTATACCTTTCATGCTTTTTGTAACGATATTATTCAAGAAAATCTCGATTATTTTGGCAAGCTAGAGCTAGATGTGCTCTCCGATTTGGAGCGTATAGATTTGTTTCGAAAATTGGTAAACGGTTTTGATAAAGATCATCCTTTAAAGCGTTTTAGAGGGGACGTATATTACGAAATTAAACGCTTGCAAAATCTTTTTGCCACCATGAAAAGAGAAGATTGGTCCGGCGAATTTATTAGCGATAAAATTGATGAATATATAGAGCTGGTGAAAGATTCGGAGCCAGGCAGTTCATATTATGCCGACTTTAAATACCAAAAAAAATATAAAGATAAGCAGCCGGGTGAACTAAAGCCGGCATTTAATACCCTTCTAGAATCGCTTGAAAAATTACGTGCCGCGGCCAAGGAATTTCCGGCCTACCGCAAACTGATGCAGCAGATGAATCGTTACGATTACGACGATATGATTTTGTGGGTGCTAGAGGCCTTTAAAAAAGATGAATTCTTATTGCTCAATTACCAAGAGTGTTTTCAATATGTATTGGTAGACGAATACCAAGATACCAGCGGTTCTCAAAACGAACTTATCCAACTTTTAATTAGCTATTGGGATACCCCAAATATTTTTGTGGTGGGCGATGATGATCAATCTATTTTTAGGTTTCAGGGAGCTAATGTGCAAAATATTGAGGCTTACTATGCTACCTACGCACACTCATTATATCAGGTAATGCTTACGGATAATTACCGCTCGTCGCAACATATTTTAGATACCGCAAGGGTGCTCATAGAGCAAAATAAAGAGCGGGTAAAATTGCAGGGCTTAAGCAAGCATTTATTGGCTAAAAATGCAAACTATGCCCACTCCGAAGTAAAGCCCGTAATTAGAGCCTATGGTAGCCAATTCCAAGAATTTGCCCATATAACCCGTCAAGTGGAAGATTTAATTTCACAAGGTATAGCTCCGCAAGAAATAGCGATTATTTATAAAGAACACCGTTCCGGTGAAGAGTTGGCCCGTTACTTTCAGCTAAAAGATATTGCCGTAAACACCAAGAAAAAGGTGAATATTTTAACAGAACCCTTTGGAAAAAAAATCATCAACCTATTGCGTTATGTAGCTGCCGAACAACAATTTCCGTATAGTGGCGATGGTTTACTTTTTGAGTTGATGCACTACGATTTCTTCCAAATTGAACCGATGGATATTGCCAAGTTTAGCGTAGAGGTTAGCCAGCAGAACCACGATGCCAAAGAAAGAACCTCCATCCGAAGAAAACTGTATGAACTTGCTCGTAAGCCAGAAACGGAACTGAATACAGAAAGTTTAAAACAAATTCAGCGCTTAAGTAACGATTTAGAGTATTGGATTAAAGAAGCCGCCAACCTAACGCTTCATAATTTGTTCGAAAAAATGATGGTTCGAGGCGGTTTATTGGCTTATGTTTTGCAATCGGCAGATAAAACGTGGTTGATGCAAATGCTCACTTCTATTTTCAATTTCTTAAAAGATGAAAGCCGCAAAAAGCCCGATTTAAGTTTGGTGGAGTTTGTGAGTTTGCTCGATTCTTTAGAAGAGCACGATCTACCCCTATCTTTAACCCAAGCAATTTTTAACGAAACTGGCGTACATTTTTTAACCTGCCATAGCTCAAAGGGATTGGAGTTTGATTATGTGTTTTTAGTAGGCGCCAACCGCAATGTTTGGGAACAGAAGCGTAAGAATACGAGTGGCGAATTTAAGCTGCCAGATACGGTATTTTCGTCGTTGGCCAACACCAGCGATTTGGAAGAATTGCGTCGTTTGTTTTATGTAGCCATTACACGTGCCCGCAAAGAATTACTCATTTCGTACGTAAACGAAGACTCGAAGGGAAAACCACAAGAATCTACCCTATTTATTGGCGAAATTAAAGCCAGCACCGATTTGCAGGAAGAATTTGTAGAGGTACCTACAGCACATTTAGAAGCCTTTTTTGTATTGCAGTTTAGTGCCGATGAACGGATTAATCCGGGCTTAATTGACGGTCCTTATATTGATCATTTACTAGAAAAATATAGCCTCAGCGTAACACACCTAAATAATTATTTAGACTGTCCGCTTAAATTCTATTTCAACAATTTAATTCGTGTACCTAGTGGTAAAAACGATACCATGACTTTTGGTTCGGCAGTGCATTGGGCGCTGAATAAATTGTTTAGAACCCTGCCTGATAATAAGCAGGAATTTTATTCTATTGAGCGGTTTATGGACGATTTTAAGTGGTATATGAAACGCAATCGCGAAGCCTTTACCGACGAACAATATACCCGAAGGTTGGAACATGGCGATAAAATTTTGCCAGCTTATTATGATCGTTATGCGGCAGAATGGAATAAAAATACCCTTACCGAACACAAAATAAAACAGATAGAAATTGGCGGTATTCCGGTAAAAGGCGACTTGGATAAAATTGAATTTGATGGCAAGCAAATTACCATTGTAGATTATAAAACGGGCAGCTATGAAAATGCCAAGGCCAAGCTAAAGCCGGCCGATGAGAAAAACATATTGGGTGGCGATTATTGGCGCCAAGCTGTGTTTTATCGCTTATTGGTAGAGAACGATCCACGCCACGATTGGGAGGTAAATTCTGTAGATTTTGATTTTATAGAACCTTATAACGATGAATATGTAAAAGCTAAGGTGCTTATTAAGCCCGAAGATTTAAAAATCGTACGTACCCAAATAAAGGAAACTTTTGAGAACATTAAAAACCACCGTTTTGATGGTTGTGGTAAAGAAGATTGTAACTGGTGTACTTTTGTGCGCAATAATTTTCAAGCACCCGATACCTTGCTGGAGTTGGCCGGGGCCGAAGAAAATAGTACAGATTAATTGAGAAGATACTAACGTTTCACATTCTAGCCCTCAGATTTCAAAAAACTAAATTATATTTGCCTTCCGAAAAATTGAATTGAACACCATGAGAGAACTACAATTTAGAGAAGCCCTTCGCGAAGCGATGAACGAAGAAATGAGAAAAGATGAAACCATCTTTTTAATCGGCGAAGAAGTGGCTGAGTACAATGGCGCCTATAAAGTGAGCCAGGGGATGTTAGAAGAGTTTGGCGAAAAACGCATAATAGATACTCCTATTGCCGAATTGGGTTTTACGGGTATTGCAGTTGGTGCCGCCATGAATGGCTTACGCCCTATTGTAGAATTCATGACCTTTAACTTTTCTTTAGTAGCTATTGACCAGGTAATTAATTCAGCTGCCAAAATGCTCTCCATGAGTGGAGGTCAATTCCCTATGCCTATGGTATTTCGCGGCCCAACCGGTAATGCTGGACAATTAGGTGCCCAACATTCTCAAAATTTCGAAAATTGGTATGCCAACTGCCCAGGTTTAAAAGTGGTTGTTCCGGCCGATCCATACGAAGCAAAAGGCTTATTAAAATCAGCTATTATCGACCCAGATCCAGTAATTTTTATGGAATCGGAAGTGATGTATGGCGATAAAGGCTTGGTGCCGGAAGAAGAATATTATTTACCTATTGGCAAAGCCCGTGTGGTAAAAGAAGGTAGCGATGTAACCATCGTAACCTTTGGTAAAATGTTAAGCCGTGTAGTCATGCCAGCGGTAGAAGAGCTAACTAAAGAAGGAATTAATGTAGAAGTAATTGATTTGCGTACCGTACGCCCCATTGATTATGCTACCGTGATTGCCTCTGTAAAGAAAACTAACCGTATGGTATTTGTAGAAGAAGCTTGGCCTTTAGCCTCTATTTCAACCGAAGTAAGTTTTAAAGTACAACGCGAAGCTTTCGATTATTTAGATGCGCCAATTATTCGTATTACCTCTGCCGATGTGCCTTTGCCTTATGCATCAACACTAATTCAAGAAGCTTTGCCCAATGCAGAGCGTGTAATTAAAGCAGTAAAAGAGGTATTGTACCTAAATAAATAAACGATTTAACTAACCAATTGCAAGTAGGCCCCGGTAATTATCGGGGCTTTCTTGTTTTTAAGCTATTTGAATTTGCCGCTTTATGCTTTCTTCTAAGGAGATAAACGTTTCGGTGCGTTGTATACCCGGTGCTGCCTGGATGCCATCGTTTAGCACTCGGCGTAAGTGGTTGGTATCTTTACAAATAATTTTAGCGAACATGCTGTAAGCCCCAGTACAATAATGCAGTTCCACAATTTCTTTCACTTCCTTTAGGCGTTCTACCGCCTCGTTATACTTCGATCCCTTTTGCAGAAAAATACCCAAGAATGCACAAATATCGTAGCCAATTTTTTGGGCATTTACATTTAACTGCGAACCCTCAATAATCCCCATGTCTTGCATCTTTTTCATCCGAACGTGTACCGTACCTCCAGAAATGATTAATCTTTTGGCAATCTCGGTGTAAGGAATGGTGGCATCGGCCATTAAAATGGATAAAATTTCCTTATCTAAATTGTCAATTTCTAAATTTTGAGGCTTTTTTTCAGTCATTTTTTGAGAAATTTGTTTCTATGTAAACTTTATATTACAATTATATTAAAAATTAAAAGAAATCGTTACCATATTTGTAAAAATTTCCGCTTTCGCTTATATTTGTATCAATGATTCGAAAGTTTCATCTACCTGTGGGAAGTTTTTAACAGGTGAGAAAGGCCAATCGCTTTTCTAGAGGTTCGACTCCTTAACCCATAGCAACCTTATTCTTTAGGTTTATAATTGGTTAGTTCAAAAAAGTCCCAGACGCCCGTCAGGGACTTTTTTATTTTAAACTCTTTTGTCCACAAAAAAAGCCCCCCGAATATCGAGAGGCTTTTCTTTAGATGAATAGACTTATTTTACGCCGTATTTTTCTTGATAACGCTTGTACAATTGCTTGTGCAAATTGTCTAGGTTAATAGTTCTACCCTGAATAAAGGCGTTTTCTACTTTATTGCCCAGCATATCCAGTGCATCGCCACCAGAAATAAATAAGGTAGCATCTTTACCTACTTCTAAGCTACCGGTGTTTTTATCAATTCCTAATATTTTGGCTGTATTCAGGGTAATAAGAGCTAAGGCTTGTTCTTTGCTTAAGCCATAGGCTGCAGCAGTACCTGCCTGAAAAGGCAAGCTACGTACACGGTCGACACGGTTATTACCACCTATTGCTACCAATACGCCTGCGTCTTGTAAAATCTTTGGCAATTCGTAAGGTAAGTATACATCATCGTCGTTTTTATCGGGTAGTGCTTGGGTTTCGGCAATAATTACCGGAACCTGATTTTCTTTTAACACATCGGCTACCAAATACGCTTCGCTAGCACCAACAAGTACTAGGTTTAGGCCAAATGATTTGGTAAAGTTTATAGCCTGTAACATACCTGTTGCCTGGTTTACGTTTACAAATAGCTTTTTGCTACCATCAAACAAACCCTTTAAGGCTTCGAAACGGGCGTTGGTAACTGCAGGTTTTGTGAGTTGAGCATAGGCCTTTGCTTCGGTAAAATAACTGTTTAGTTGATCTAAGGCTTTTTGTCCGGCTTCGGCAGCTGGCCCGGTACCTTGGGTGCTAGGCCAATTTACGTGTACAGCCATATCTTTTTTATAAGCGGCATCTTCCCAATTCCACGCATCTAGTGTAACTACTGATGATTGTCCCGGAATTAAATCTCCTTGTGGAGTAGGCTGTGCCATCAAAATTCCATTGGAACGGGTGGTTGGAATTACTTTCGAATCGGTATTAAACGCAATAAGAGAACGAACGTGTGGATTAATTTCTCCCACTTCGGTTCCATCATCGGTACTACGAGCACCCAATTCAATTTCTACCAAACCTAAAATGGTGTTGGGTACAATAAAGCCTGGGTATACGTGTTTTCCGCTAGCATCAATAGTGTTGGCACCGGCAATGCTCGGGGCTTCTCCTTCTCCTAGTGCGGTAATTTTACCTCCATTAAAAGCAATAAAGCCATTATTAATTACAAGCCCTGTTGCGGTGTGTATAGTAGCATGACTAATTATAATAGGCTTATTTTGCGCCTTGCTTGGTAATATGTTTGCTTGGCCGAAACAAAGGGTGCTTAGCACCAGTGCGGCAAGACTTAAACTATATCTTTTCATCTCTTTTTTCTAAATTTTTTATTGATTGTTGTTTACAAATTGATCTTCTTCCAAGGTTTCGCATTCGTATAAACGCTGACGTGGCATGCTTGGACGTTGAGTTGCGCTACCCCCATTTTTGGCATCCATCATTTTTTGGATAATGCGCCCTTTCTCGGCGTTCATTGTTTTTAGACTTTCGGCATTCTTGTTCAAATCCCAATATTGTATACCATCTACAAAGGTTTTTTCTGCTAAGGCATAAACAGATAATGGGTTGGCAGACCAGAGTACCAAATCGGCGTCTTTCCCTACTTTAATACTACCCACACGATTATCAATGTGAAGCATTTTAGCTGGGTTTAAAGTAACGAGTTTAAAGGCTTCTTCTTCGCTCATACCACCGTAAGTAATGGCTTTTGCGGCTTCTTGGTTTAATCGACGGGCCATTTCGGCATCATCGGAATTAAAGCCGGTTACTACGCCCATTTGGTGCATTAAGGCTCCATTGTACGGGATGGCTTCGAGTACTTCGCTTTTGTAGCCCCACCAATCGGAGAACGTAGAAGCAGCGATACCTCTAGCAGCCATTTTATCGGCCATTTTATAACCCTCTAAAATGTGGGTAAAGGTGTTTATTTTAAAGCCCATAGAATCGGCAACGTGCATGAGCATGTTAATTTCCGATTGTACATAAGAGTGGCAAGTGATAAATCTTTTTTGATTTAAAATTTCTACCAAGGCATCTAATTCTAAATCTCTACGAACCGTATTTCCTTTTACGGCACGTGCTGCTTCGTATTCTTTAGCACGGGTAAAGGCATCTACATATACTTGCTCTACCCCCATGCGGCTTTGTGGGAAACGACTGGCATTGGTCGGGAAATTTGATGAATTACTTTGTTTCACATTTTCACCCAAGGCAAATTTAATGAAGCCATCACTGCCTTCAAATTTTAATTCTTCGGGCGTTTTACCCCAACGTAATTTAAGTACTTGAGTTTGTCCACCAATGGCATTAGCCGATCCGTGTAAAATATGAGAGGTAGTTACCCCACCGGCTAATTGGCGGTAAATGTTTACGTCTTCTGAATTGATGATATCGGCAATGCGCACTTCGGAAGTTACCGATTGTGCCCCTTCATTAATACCACCCGATCCGGCAATGTGAGAGTGTTCGTCAACAATACCTGGCGTTAATTGTTTGCCTGTAGCATCAATTACTTTAGCGGTACCGGCAGGCAAGTTTTTCCCTATTGCTTTTATTTTTCCATTTTCAATCAGTACGTCGGTATTGGGTAAAATACCCTCTTTTTCATTGGTCCAAACCGTTGCATTTTTAAACAATACGGTTTCTGCTTTAGGTGCTTCGGTATAACCGAAAGCGGTAAACGGATAAATAACACTTCCTACAACAGGCTTTTGTGTTTCTTTTTTCGCGGTTTCGGCAGTGGCTTTTACCTCTTCTTGGAAGGTGGCTGTCCATTTGCTACTAGTACCGTCGGTGGCAATAGCTTCTCCTTTAAATACCAATGGGTTGGTTGTGGCAATAAATCCACTTAAGCGAATGATTGCGCTTGGTTTCTTTTTAAGATCGAAGTATAAGTTTACTAAATCACCGTTACGGCTAAAGGTGGCTTTTGTTTTTAAACTATCAGCTCCTTGACGCTCTACACTTACATCGTATGCATTGGCAGTGCCGGCTACTTTTAGTTTCAATTCACCTACACCGCCTAAGGTAAGGGCATAGGTACCACGTAAATCTTTCACATCCATTTTAGAAACTACATATTGGCTACCTTCAACCCAGTTTTCATAAATGGTGCTTTCTTTTTTAAACACAGCATCGGAGGTGATAATAAAGTTGGCCAATTTACCTGGGGCTAGGCTACCTACCTGATCGGCTACACCCAATAAAGTAGCGGGTACTTCGGTAAGAGATTTTAAGGCTTGTTTTTCACTTAGCCCGTTATCAATGGCGGTACGAATGTTTGCTAAGAAATCTTTACTACTCTCTAAACCGTATGAGGTAATAGCAAAGCGAATACCTGCTTTTTCTAAAGCTGCTGGGTTGCTTGGCGCCAATTCCCAATCTTTTAATTGACTTAAGTTGATGTTCCGAGCATCTACGGGATTTTCTACATCGTAGGGTTTCGGAAAGTTTACTGGAACGATAAAACTACCGCCGGTTGCTTTAATAGCGGCTATCCGTTGGTATTCTTTTCCGTCGGTTTTAAAGATGAATTGTTTGCCAAATTCATCACCAATCTTGTCGGCTCTTAATACGCTTAAGGCATCGTTAACCTCAAATAGTTGAGGGAGACTTTGTGTTTTATTAAATTCGTCTAAAGAAATATTAAACTCTTCTTTCTGATTTTTATACCATTGTGCATCGTAATAGGTTTGGCGCAATAAGGAAATAGATCCCATTAATGATGAGGGATAATTGTTGTTAGAGCTGCCTTTATTAAAGGAGTATTGCGCAGCGGCTACATCTTTAAGAAACGCATTATTTTCTTTTTCATCATTTAAGCTAACCACTGCCGAGGTGCCTCGGGCTATTCCATCGCGATGGATAGCTTGTACAGCTCCAAATCCGTTTTTCTTTAATTCCTCAGCTTTCTTAGCATCTACGGTAAACATAGATTTTACAGCTATTTCTGGTCTGATTGCTTCGTTCCAATTGTAGGCCCCAACTTTGGTGCTGGTAAATACTGCAGAACGACCTTGGCGGCCAAATCCGCCTGCTTGTGGGCGGCTAGCTTCTGAGAGGCCATAGCTACTAAAGGCATCGATAAATGAAGGGTAAATAAATCTTTCTTTCAAATCAATTACAATATAACCCTTAGGTATGGTTAGGGTTTGACCAACGGCTTCAATTTTACGATTTTTTACCAACAGCGTTCCGTTGGTAATGGTTTGATCGGCATTGAGCACAATGGTGGCATTGGTAAATGCATACAAGCCTGGGCGCTTATCCCACGACCCATTTACCGGGTAGGTTTCTTGCGCCATGGTTGTAAAACCAGCTAGGAGCAAACAAAAGAGTACGAGTTTTTTCATGTGTTGTTTTTTAATTTTTTCGAATGTTTAAATTAGTGATTCTGCCTTTTGGGAATAACTTTTCGAGGTAATTTTGCTGTTACACCAAGTAAAGAAATTATCTTCTAATATTTCGCAAATAATTCACGTAATTTGAATACACAAAATAGAAAAAATATGTATTCATTTCTTTTAAAATTTCACTCGGGTTTTAGATACGTGGTATTAGCCTTGGTGCTATTGGCTATTGTTCAGGCATTGGCCGGCTGGTTGGGTAAAAAAGAGTTTACCGAAGGCAATCGTAAAGTGGCTTTATTTGCCATGATTTCTGCACATACGCAACTGTTGTTGGGTTTGGCGCTCTTTTATTTCAGCCCCTTGGTGCAATTTTCTGCAGCTACTATGAAAGATCCTACCTTACGTTATTGGACTGTAGAGCATAGCGTGATGATGCTGTTTTCTTTGGTATTAATTACCATAGGGCATGGCCGTGCAAAACGTGCTGTCGAAGCTGCTAATAAACACCGTGCTATTCTACTTTTTTACGGATTAGCTTTGGTAGTTGTTATGGTTGCTATTATGCAAAGTGGTCGCCCCTTATTTGGCTCCGCTGCTTAACTAAATCCACCAATTCCCTCCAAAAAAGCCTCGTAAATTGGTATCTTTGCTCATCTAAATGGCAAAACAAAATTTTTACGACACCGCAATAAAACCGGAACGGGCTGTTTTGGTGGGAATTATTACACCCGGCCAAAGCGATACGCAAACTCGGGAGTACCTGGAGGAACTCGAGTTTTTGGTAGCAACGGCTGGTGGCGAAACCATATATTCTTTCACTCAACGCATGCAACGGCCCGATCGGGCAACCTTTGTGGGTACGGGCAAGCTGGAAGAAATTAAGGATTATATTAAAGCCGAAGAAATAGACATCGTGGTGTTTGACGATGAGCTTTCACCTTCTCAATTGCGCAACATTGAAAACGAGTTGCAAATCAAAATCTTAGATCGCAGTAACCTTATCCTCGATATTTTTGCCAAAAGGGCTCAAACATCGCAAGCCAAAACGCAGGTAGAATTGGCCCAATTACAATATATGTTACCCCGATTAACCCGACTTTGGACTCACTTGGAGCGCCAAAAAGGGGGTATTGGTATGCGTGGTCCGGGTGAAACCCAAATTGAAACCGATAGACGTATTATTCTCAATAAAATCTCTTTGCTTAAAGAGCGCTTAGAGGAAATTGATAAACAAAATGCCACACAGCGAAAAAACCGACATCAATTGGTTCGGGTGGCTTTGGTGGGCTATACCAACGTGGGTAAATCTACCATTATGAACATGCTCTCCAAATCGGAGGTGTTTGCCGAAAACAAATTGTTTGCCACACTAGATACCACGGTACGCAAGGTGGTAATTGATAATGTGCCTTTTTTGCTTTCAGATACAGTTGGGTTTATTCGCAAATTACCTCACCATTTGGTAGAGTGTTTTAAATCGACTTTAGATGAAGTGCGTGAAGCCGATATTTTAATTCACGTGGTTGATATTTCGCACCCTAATTTTGAGGATCACATGAACACGGTGAACGAAACTTTGAAAGAATTGGGTGCCATTGATAAAGAAATAATCACGGTTTTTAATAAAATAGATGCCTATCAAAATCTCGAAAAAGAGGATGATGAACCTCTAACTTTAGCCGATTTTGAGCAGAGTTGGATGGCTAAAAATAGCAGCCCGGCTTTATTTATTTCGGCTACAAAAAAAGAAAATCTAGAACAATTCAGAACGCTTTTATACGATCGCGTAAAAACCATTCATACACAGCGCTATCCTTTTGATAAGCTGTTATATTAATTATAAATTAGGTCTTTAATTAAGCTTACATGGAAAGTAAACGTCAACAGAAATTTGCCGGAGTTATTCAGCAAGATTTAGCCGAAATATTTCAACGGGAGGCCATGAATTTTTTGCCCAATACCTTGGTTACCATTACCAAAGTGCGTGTAACGCCCGATTTGGCTATTGCTCGGGTATTTTTGAGTTTTTTTAACAGCGTTGATGCGGCTGCTTCTTTAAGCACCGTGAAAGCACATGCCAGCGAAATTCGCTATAAATTAGGCGTCAAAATTAAAAATCAAGTGCGTGTTGTACCGCAGTTAGAGTTTTTTGTAGACGATACCAACGACTATGTAGAAAAAATGGATCAGCTTTTTGATCAAATAAGCAAAGAGCCCCGACAAGATGAAGAATAGAAAAATACGTCAACCTGTTAATTTTTATACCCACTTTGTGCCGGCTTTATTGGCTTTGCCGGGCGCCTATATTTTATTTGCCCAATCGGTAAGCAGCATTCAGCAGTTTGCGGCTGTAGTGTACGGCATGTGCACGGTGGTATTATTTGGCATTAGCGCCACCTACCACGGTTACCCCAGCACCGAAAAAGAAATTCGTTTTTGGCAAAAATTCGATCATTGCTGTATTTACCTCATGATAGCCGGTTCATATACCCCAACGGTATTGTTGGTATTTGATGGTGGGCTACGTTGGACTATTTTTTCAGTGGTATGGCTCATTGCCTTGACCGGATGTACCATTAAAATCTTTAACCGCTTGCAACATAAAGGTTTTTCCCTTGCCATTTATATTGGTATGGGCTTACTAATTGTGCCTTTGTTAAATCAAATGATGTTAAAAATACCTTTGGAAGCTATTTTATGGCTACTATTGGGCGGTATATTTTACATGGTAGGAACGGTTTTTTACTACCAAGATAAAGCCTACCATAAATGGGTACACAGCCACGAAATTTGGCATTTATTTGTAATAGCGGGAGCGGCCAGCCACTACGTGTATAATTACGTGTATTTATTTCAACCGGGTTTAGCTTAACAGTTCAGCAATATCGGCCGCACTAAGCGATTTTTCGAAATGATCTTCGGTTGCAATAAGTGCCTGTGCCACTTTCTTTTTGCGCTCTTGTAGGGCTAAAATTTTCTCTTCCACGGTATTTTTGCTAATGAATTTATAAATAAACACATTCTTTTGCTGGCCAATGCGGTGGGTACGGTCAATGGCTTGTTGTTCAACCGCGGGGTTCCACCAAGGGTCTAGCATAAATACATAATCGGCCTCGGTAAGGTTTAAGCCCACCCCACCGGCTTTTAAAGAAATTAAAAACAGTTGAATATTTTCATTCTGTTTAAAAGAATCTACCACTTCGCCGCGGTTTCGTGTTTGTCCATCTAAATAGGCATACTTTATGTGCTGTGTATCAAAATATTTGCGGTAAATAGCTAGTTGACGCACAAATTGAGAAAAAACCAAAACCTTATGGCCATTAGCCAAAATATGATCGAGTGTATGAATCACGTTTTCGAACTTGCCCGATTCGCCTTCATAATCTGGCTGTATTAATTTCGGATGATTGGCAATTTGACGGAGCTTGGTTAAACCTTGCAATACTTCCACTTGTTTTTTAGCTACTGTACCATCGGCAATGCTTTGCATCAATTCGTTCCTATAGCTCGATTTTATTTCTTCGTACACATTAGCCTGTTCGGCACTCATTTCGCAGTAAAACACATGCTCAGTTTTGGGTGGCAATTCGGTAGCCACTTGGTCTTTGGTACGTCGCAACACAAAAGGCTTAATAAGCGCTTGTAGTTTTTGCGCTTTTTCTTCGTCTTTCTTTTTCTCAATGGGGTATACAAACTCCTCTTGGAAATAATGCTGCGAACCCAATAGCCCCGGGTTTATGAACGACATCTGTGTCCATAAATCGTTTACTGAATTTTCAATCGGGGTTCCACTTAAAATCAATCGGTTTTTTGCTTTAAACTGACGAATGGCTTTAAAGGACTTTGAAGCCGCATTTTTAATATTTTGGCTCTCGTCTAAAATAATGTAGTGGAAATAAAAGCTGCTCAATAAGTCGGCATCAACCCGGCTAATGCCATAGGTACTAAGCACTACATCGTAGTTGGCAAATTGGCTCATGTCTTTATTCCGAAGCGCTCCAGCATACACTAAAATCTTCAGTTTAGGAGTAAATTTGGCCGCTTCTCGTTCCCAATTATAAATTAGGGAGGTAGGCATAATAATTAAAGAAGTAGCACCTTCTTCAGCATGCTCTTCTTTTACTTGTTGGAGCAATGCCAAGGCTTGCACCGTTTTACCCAATCCCATATCGTCGGCCAGGCAACCGCCAAAGCGGTATTTGCGTAAAAAATTAAACCAGTGGTAACCAGCTTCTTGGTAGGGGCGCAAGGTGCCCTTAAAACCCTTAGGCATTGCTAGTGATTCAATGCCTTCAAAACTGGCTAGTTTTTGCAATTTCCGGTCCATACTAATGGCCGCTAATTCGGAGTTGGCAATATCGTTTACCAAGCCTATATGGTGTTTTTTAAGTTTTAACTCGTGTTTGCCTTCGCTAAAATGAAAGAGGTTGCCGTATTGGCTAAACCACTTTTCGGGAATGATGGCAATTTCGCCACCGGGCAACGTAAACTCTTTTATGTGCTTTAAAATATGATTTTTTAGGGCCATGAATGGAATTTCATAGGGTCCAAACCAAACAGTGGCTTCAATATCAAACCAATCGTTGCTTTCCTTTACATCTAAATTAATACGACTGCTCCCTAGCACAAAGGTTTTATCGCTGCCACTTTGCTCCAATTCAAATCCCTGAAAAATGAGCCAATCGTGGTGCGTATTAATCCACTCAATAGGGCTGCCACTTTCTTCTTCTGTCTTTGCTACCTCTAAATGCGCAAATGAACCACCTACGGGGCGCAATCCTTGTTCTACTAGGGCATCAATTTTGGTTTTCTCCCAGGTAAGCGATCGTTTTACCCGGTGAAAAATAGTTTCTTCGCCCTGTTGTTCCATACGTACCGATACCCGTTTGCCCGTATCGGCCTGAAATACGTAATCTCCATATTTAAAATGCAGTTGGAGCTGTGTAAAATCGCCCAATTGAACCACCTTGAGCATGGGCACCGCTTCGTAGCGTTCTGGAATAATGGTAAACCCTTCCGCATATACGTGGTGTTTTTCAATCAGAGGAGCCACAAATTTTTCGAAATAAGGTTTCTCCGAAGCTCTTGGAATGGCAATAAAGCGCTTGCTTAAAAAGGGCTGTAATTTTTTACCTTCCATATCGTCTTCAAAAAAGTAGAGCATCCCTTCCACCAAAAGCCAAGCCGGTTGGTTGCAAATTACTTGTGCCTCTTTAAACATAAACTCAATGCGCTGTCCCTGATATTTAATGGTTGGAAAATAGCGGGTTTCTGTTTCGTTGCGCCTAAAATGGAACAATACGGTAGCCCCTTCGCTGGCTAGTTGTATGCGTTTTTCTACCGGCCAACCCTCTTTACCCATGAGGTATAAAGGCTTGTTCCCTAGCAGGGCCAAGGCTTCCACCAATTTTTTTTCAATTTTGGGTCGGTACACTTCGAATAATTGAGGCGTAAATACTTTGGAGAAAAACTCTACGGGTCGGATACTCTTTTTATAGTATTTCTTGATGAGATAGGTTTGCTCCATCTCCTCTAACAATTTAATTAGCTGATAATCGGTTTCATCTAAAATAGGTGCAAATTCTTTAGCGGTATTGCTAAATAAACGTTGGTAGGTGAGCGAAAAACTCCCATTGGCATTTAATTGCACCACGTGGGGTTCAATTAAATAGCCTAGGTATTCGTGTTTGCAGAGTGCATATACGAGTTTGCAGGGTTTATCGCTTTGTAGACGGAGCATATAGACACAAAATTTTCAGAAGGTAACACTGAAAAAAATGTTAAATCTAAGCTATTTTGCTGGGAAAGCAAAGTTTTTAGTACTGAATATCGCCTTCGAAGACTAAGGTGGCAGGGCCTTCTAAAAATACGTTTGTAAATGTGGTACCATCAAAGGTAAAGCGCACATTGAGCACACCCCCACGAACAGAAATGGGGGTATTATGTGTACCGATTAGGTTTTTTTCTTTTGCCATAGCCAATGCTACTGCGGTAACGCCGGTGCCACAAGCCAAGGTTTCATCTTCTACTCCACGCTCGTAGGTGCGCACAGCATAGCCTGTATCTTTTTCTTCAATAAAATTTACATTGATACCTTTTTCGGCATAGGTATTATTGTAACGAATGGCTTTTCCGCCATTGTACACATCTAGCTGACTGAGGTTTTGTACCGAACTAACATAATGCGGAGAGCCGGTGTTTAGTACCCAGGCTTCGCCATCTCTTTCTAGTACAGATACGTCAATCATTTGCAAATTTACCCAGCTTCCTTCTTCGCTACAATGGGCATAATGTGGCCCATCTACTGCTAAAAAAGTAGTTTCGTTCCGAATAATACCCAGTTTTTTTGCAAAAGCCACCGCACAACGTCCGCCATTGCCACACATACTGCTCGGCTGTCCATCGGCATTGTAATACACCATTTCAAAATCAAAATCGGGGTGACTTTGCAGTAAAATTAGACCATCGGCACCTACCCCAAAACGGCGGTCACATATGCCTTGTATCCAACTAGGCTCTTGGTGATGAATAGCTCCCGATCGGTTATCGAATACGACAAAATCGTTTCCGGCACCTTGGTATTTATAAAAATGTAGCATGGTCATGAGTACACAAGATTACAAATTTATAGCCAAAAAAGAACATTTTAGGCTCTACAACTTCGCTAAAGTAACCTTTAACATAATTTAACAATTTTGTGGCAGTTTAGCTATAGGATTTAACCCCATTCTGGTAGTAAATTTGACTCAACAAAATCAAACCGAAAGATGGATATGAAAAAATTTGGATTTATGTTACTTACCGCCTGCTTAGGTGGTGTAATTACCTTAGGTGCGTATAAATTGGTAGAAACAAAAATTACCGGTAGCACCTCATTAAATGATAAGCAACAAACATTTTTTGCAAGCAACCCGAGCGGAGCACTTTCTTCAACAGGAAACCCAGATTTCACACAAGCTGCTGCTTTGGTTACGCCTGCAGTAGTGCACATTAAAACTACCTACTCGGGATCGAGCAGAAGCGGTGGAACTGACCCTTTTGACGATATGTTTCAAGACTTTTTTGGTCGTCGCATGCCTCAACAACGTTCGCCACAAATGGCTTCGGGTTCTGGAGTTATTTTATCGGAAGATGGCTACATTGTAACGAACAACCACGTAGTTGAAAATGCCGATAAAATTGAAGTGGTTTTAAACGATAAACGTTCATTTTTGGCCAAAGTAATAGGCCGCGATGCGAATACCGATTTGGCTTTATTAAAAGTATCCGCTAAAAATTTACCTGTAGTTAAAATGGGTAATTCAGACGATGTGCGTGTAGGCGAATGGGTATTGGCCGTGGGCAACCCTTTTAACCTAACCTCTACCGTTACAGCAGGTATTGTGAGTGCCAAAGCTCGTGCCATTGGCATTTTAGGAGATGGACAAGATCCGGCGATTTCAAAAAGCCGTCCCATCGAATCCTTTATTCAAACCGATGCTGCCATTAACCGTGGAAACAGCGGAGGGGCCTTAGTAAACACCAATGGGGAATTGATTGGTATTAATGCAGCCATAGCTTCTCAAACTGGCAATTATGAAGGTTACGGTTTTGCCATTCCGGTAAACTTAGCCAAGAAAATTTTAGATGATTTCCAAAAATTTGGCTCGGTACAACGTGGCTTTTTGGGCATACAAATAGGTGAAGTAGATGCCGAGTTGGCAGAGAAAAAAGGATTAAAATCTACCCAAGGCGTATATGTAGATAAAGTAGTAGCTGGCGGCGGTGCCGACGCAGCCGGCATTAAAGAAGGGGATGTGATTTTAAAAATCGAGAATGTTCCCGTAAATGCCTCTTCCGAACTGCAAGAACAAATTGGCCGCCACCGTCCGGGCGATAAAATTGCCATTTCGTTGGTGCGTAATGGTGTCGAAAAAAATGTTACAGCCGTGTTAAAAGCTGATGAAGGCGCCAAGGTTGCATCTTCAAAATCAACTGAAGAAGTGTTTAATAAATTGGGTGCAAGTTTTGCCCCTATTTCCGAAAGCACTAAAAAGAAATTTGGACTTAATGCCGGTTTAATCGTTTCAGAAGTACGCAATGGCGGACTATTTGATCAGGTAGGCTTACCTAAAGGAACCATTATCACTGCGGTAAACGGAAAAACTGTTACCAAAGTAGATGATTTAGACGAAGCGCTCGGAAATCGTAAAAACGATATGCTTCAAATTACCGGTATTGCGCCGGATGGTGCTCGAATAAATTATACCTTCCAGGTACGCTAAGCCACCATCATAAAAAAGCCCCGCGAATTTCGCGGGGCTTTTTTATACGCCAAATTAGTGTTTCCCAATTCAAAGTATAATAGTTTTTAACGATATATATCACGGTACGGGTATAGTTAGATTAGAATCGTTCTAAATAAAAAAAATCTTCAAAAGAGCTACTCTAATCTTTATTTTTTTGCTTTTTATTAGATACTTTTGGTCACCAAAAAACTTATAAAAACGGTAATGAGTACTTTCGCAAAAACATTCTCATCCTCTCTAGGAAAAAAATTGATTATGGCCCTTACAGGCCTATTTCTTTGCTCATTCTTAGTGATACACCTCATCGGAAATCTTCAACTATTTAAAGCTGATGGTGGAAAGGCCTTTAATGAGTACGCCTATTTTATGACGCATTTCATGCCGATTAAGATTGTATCGTATTTATTGTACACTTCAATTGTGGTACATGCTTGTTATGCTTTAATACTTACCATTGGCAATCGTAAAGCACGCAAGGTGTCGTATGGTGCGTACAAAGGATCGGCCAACAGCCCTTGGACTTCTCGTAACATGGGAATATTAGGCACAGTATTACTTATTTTTATTAGTGTCCACATGTCTAATTTCTGGTACGAGTATCACTGGGGTAAGGTGCCTTTTGTAGAATACCGAACCGATTTAAATACGCTACAAACCACGCAACGTGATTTGCCTGCTGCCGAGTTTAAAGAGTATGTGAAATATCAAGAACAAGGAGTAGAAATTATTAAAGCCAAAGATTTGTACGCCACAACCGCTTTTGCCTTTAAAAACTGCTGGTTGGTGGCTTTATACCTTTTAGGTATGGCTGCGCTTTCGTTCCACCTAATTCACGGATTTCAAAGTGCTTTCCAAACCTTTGGTTTGAACCATAAAAAATATATGCCCCTAATAAAGTGCATTGGCGTTTGGGGCTTTGGTGTTTTAATACCATTAGCCTTTGCTGCCATGCCACTTTATTTTTTTTTTTGTAAATAAGCTATACACTACGGTTTAACCGCTAAAAAATACGTTCTGACATGAAGTTAGATGCCAAAATTCCAGAAGGACCATTAGCCGAAAAATGGTCGAAACACAAGTTTAACCTCAAATTGGTAAACCCATCCAATAAACGGAAATACACCGTTATTGTAGTGGGAACCGGTTTGGCAGGGTCTTCTGCGGCCGCTTCCTTAGCCGAATTAGGCTACAATGTAAAAGCATTCTGTTACCAAGATTCGCCACGTAGAGCACACTCTATTGCTGCTCAAGGCGGTATTAATGCCGCTAAAAATTACCGCAACGATGGAGATAGCGTGCAACGTTTGTTTTACGATACCATTAAAGGTGGCGATTACCGTTCCCGTGAAGGAAACGTTTACCGCTTAGCCGAAGTTTCTGTCAACATCATTGACCAATGTGTGGCACAAGGCGTACCTTTTGCCCGCGAATACGGCGGCTTGTTAGATAACCGTTCGTTTGGTGGTGCCCAAGTATCGCGTACGTTTTACGCCCGTGGCCAAACCGGACAGCAATTATTATTAGGAGCCTACTCGGCCCTAAACCGCCAAATACACGAAGGCAAAGTTGAGATGTTCAGTCGTCATGAAATGCTAGATGTGGTAACCGTTGATGGCAAAGCCCAAGGAATTATTGCCCGTAACTTGGTTACTGGCGAAATCGAAACACACGCTGCCCATGCCGTATTGTTGTGTACCGGTGGTTACGGAAACGTATATTACCTATCTACCAACGCCATGGGATGTAACGTAACGGCTGCTTGGAGAGCCCACAAACGTGGTGCCTTTTTTAGTAACCCTTGCTTTACTCAAATTCACCCAACCTGTATTCCAGTTTCAGGCGATCACCAGTCTAAACTGACGTTAATGTCAGAATCTTTGCGTAACGATGGACGTGTGTGGGTACCCAAAACCAAAGAATTAGCCGCACAACTTCGTGAAGGCAAAATTAAAGCAACTGATCTCAAAGAAGACGAACGCGATTACTTCTTAGAACGTAAATATCCATCATTTGGTAACCTGGTTCCACGTGATGTGGCTTCTCGTAATGCCAAAGAAATGGTTGATGAAGGAAAAGGTGTAGGTACTTCGGGCGTTGCCGTATACCTCGATTTTGCCGATGCCATCAGCCGTTTAGGCGAAGATGCCGTACGAGCGAAATACGGAAACCTGTTTGATATGTATTATCAAATTACCGACGAAAATCCGTACAAACAACCTATGCGTATTTACCCGGCTGTACACTATACCATGGGCGGTTTATGGGTAGATTATAATTTACAAACCACCGTACCGGGCTTATATGCCTTGGGCGAAGCCAATTTCTCCGACCACGGTGCTAACCGTTTAGGAGCCTCTGCCTTAATGCAAGGTTTGGCCGATGGCTATTTTGTAATTCCATATACGTTAGGCGATTATTTAGCCACTATTGGTCCAAAAGCAATAGATGTAAATCATCCGGCCTTTACCGAAACCAAAAAAGCGGTAGAAGAACGTTTGCAAAAATTATTATCCCTAAAAGGAAGTAAAACAGTTGATGAATACCACCGCGAATTGGGTAAAATTATGTGGGAATATTGCGGTATGTCCCGTTCTGAAGAAGGCTTGAAAAAAGCGAAAAAACTTATCCAAGATTTAAAAGCCGATTTCTGGAAAAATGCCATCGTTTTAGGAACCAACGAAGAGTTCAACATGTCATTAGAAAAAGCTGGCCGTGTAGCCGACTTTATTGAATTGGGTGAATTGATGATTGATGATGCCCTAGATCGTAACGAATCTTGTGGTGGTCACTTCCGTGTAGAAAGCCAAACCGAAGAGGGTGAAGCACTGCGTGACGATGAAAAATTTGCCTATGTAGCAGCTTGGGAGTATACAGGTGAAAACAAACCAGAAGCTTTACACAAGGAAGACTTGAAATTTGAAAACGTAAAACTCTCTCAGCGGAGTTATAAATAGTAGCATTATGAGTGGAAATATGAATTTAACACTTAAAGTTTGGCGTCAGCCAAACGGAAATACCAAGGGTACTTTTGTAACCTATCCGGCACCAGGCATTTCTCCCGACATGTCGTTTTTAGAAATGCTCGATGTGGTAAACGAAGGCTTGGTGAAAAAAGGCGAAGATCCCATTCATTTCGATCACGATTGCCGTGAAGGAATTTGTGGTATGTGTTCTTTACACATCAATGGCCGTCCGCACGGACCGAAACAAGCGATTACCACTTGCCAATTGCACATGCGTAGTTTCCACGATGGCGAAACCATTGTGATTGAACCATGGAGAGCATCGGCATTTCCGGTCATTAAAGATTTGGCAGTAAACCGTTCAGCTTTCGATCGCATTCAGCATGCAGGTGGTTTCGTATCGGTAAATACCGGCGGTGTACCCGATGCTAACGCCATTGCCATTCCGAAACCAGTGGCCGATGAGGCTTTTAACTCTGCTACTTGTATTGGTTGCGGCGCCTGTGTAGCGGCTTGTAAAAATGCGTCAGCTATGTTGTTTGTATCGGCAAAAGTTTCACAATTGGCTTTATTGCCACAAGGTCAGCCCGAGCGTTACCAACGTGCACAAGCCATGGTTAATCAAATGGACACTGAAGGTTTTGGTAGCTGTACCAATACCGGTGCTTGCGAAGCCGAATGCCCGAAAGAGATTAAGATTACCAATATTGCCCGTATGAACCGCGATTATTTTACGGCCAATTTCTTTAAGGATGAAGCCTAAGCAAATTTATGAAAAGGGCACTCATTTTTTGAGCGTAATCTGAATTACCCC
>Ga0209550_10000531_pt1 | contig 36226 bp, 40 predicted proteins | sample LauGreSuBDMM15SN_2_FD_187567 | JGI IMG/M metagenome (GOLD analysis project Ga0209550, IMG submission 187567) | Freshwater lake microbial communities from Lake Michigan, USA - Su13.BD.MM15.SN (SPAdes) (version 5) | ecosystem: Environmental > Aquatic > Freshwater > Lake | place: Lake Michigan... | reverse complement strand
CGACGGGTCAACCTTGCCCTCCACGCGTAGGCTTTCCAACTCGGTATCCAAATATGTAATGATGATGTCCGAAAGTTCGCCAAGCTCGACACCGCAAGCCTGCATGACTTTTGCTGCGTCCGCATCTTCAATGAGCGCCAGCAGGAGATGCTCCAGCGTTGCGTATTCATGCGCACGGTCGCCAGCATGCTTCAAGGCGTTATGAAGTGTGGTTTCCAACGACTCTGCAAATGATGGCATAATTCCGTCTCCCTAAAATGAGTCGCTGCGCGTTCTCTACACTATATCGGCGCGGGCTTCGGTGCTTTCAAGCATGATGACAGATATAACGGTTTGGCTTCCCGCTTTCTGCGCATTGGCCCGCTATGAGTCACTTCTTGAACAACGCGTCGGCAACGCTTCTGTGCTTGCTTGCAAACGTAATTTTGGTTTCGCAGCGCGTAATTTCGGCCTTTAGCGCCGCGATCCGCAATTCAAGTTCCGCGACAGACAAGGCGTCAATATCCTGCTTAACAAGATTTGCCACAGGATCGTCGCGTCGGCGCGGTAGATTTTCGTCAATATCCATAACGCATATTTTACCGATGGGCGGTTGCTGTCAATATGAAGCTTGCTTAAAGACTGACCATTCACAAGGGATAACTTAGTAATGGCACAGTTACCGGATCACATGACCGCAATCGAAATTTCGACGCCGGGCGGGCCCGAAGTGCTTGTCGCGTCGCGTCGACCGCTGCCTGTTCCAGATGTGGGCGAAGTGTTGTTGAAAGTCGCTTATGCGGGCGTCAACCGGCCTGACGTTATCCAGCGCAAAGGACTTTATCCTGCGCCTCCGGGCGCGAGTGATCTGCCGGGGCTTGAAGTGTCGGGCATAGTCGTCGCCGTGGGGGATGATGTCGACCCGACCATAATCGGTGCCCGTTATTGCGCGTTGGTATCTGGCGGTGGATATGCCGAATATTGCCTCGCGCGGTTGGATGTGTGCTTGCCAGTTCCTGCGGGCATGGAGATGGCTGCGGCTGCGGCCTTGCCTGAAACATTGTTCACCGTCTGGCATAACGTGTTTGAGCGGGGCTATGCTACCCCCGGCGAGACCATATTGATTCACGGCGGGACCAGCGGAATTGGTACCATGGCAATCAAGCTGGGCAAGCTTTTCGGCCTGACGGTGATTGTGACCTGTGGTTCTGACGACAAATGCGCAGTCGCCGAAAAAATTGGCGCTGACCACGCCATCAATTATAATGATTCCGACTTCGTCGAACGTGTCAAGGCGCTCACAAATGGCGAGGGCGTTCACCTCGTGCTTGATATGGTCGCAGGGAGTTACGTGTCGCGCAACCTGCAGTGTTTGCGCGAAGACGGGCGGCATGTGACCATTGCGGTGCAGGGCGGGATGACAGCAGAAATCAACATGGCTTATGTCATGTCACGCCGCCTGACGCTGACTGGGTCAACGCTGCGCCCTCGAACCGCCACGTTTAAGGCGATGCTTACGCAGGAAATATCGGCCAATGTTTGGCCGCTGGTTTGTGATGGTGCGCTGCGTCCAGAAATGGACAAGGTTTTTCCTCTAGCCGAAGCCGCCGCCGCGCATGCTTATATGGAATCTGGCGCGCATGTCGGGAAAATCACGCTGGCGGTTTAGGCACGAAATATAGTTTTATGGGCTCGGCGCTTGCGTTCCCAATCCATCCAGCCAGATTTTGACATCATTGGCGCTCTTCTGCGGAATCTCCTCCATCGGGATATGGCCAACATTGGGGTAAATAATCAGCTTGGCCTGCGGCATGGCTTCCGCGAACCATTTGGCCGCTGTGACGGGGATTAAATTATCTTCCGCGCCCCATAAGATTAAAACGGGCACCTTTATAGTCGAAAGCCTTTCTTTTGTGCCGGACGCCATGCTCTTGGAACTTGAAAAGCGTTGCATGGTTGCGGTGCGGTTGCCGGGATAGCGGTTTAACTCCCAATATCTATCAATGAGCTTGTCGTCGATTCCGGATTGAACGCTCATCGACGTTTTGACGCTCGATTCAAAAATGCTGCGGGGAGCGATGAAGCGTGCGGCTTCTTTTATCACTGGCATGCGCATCAGCCGGAATCCAAGTGGCATTTCTCCGGACCTTGCATTTGGTTGTCCACTGGCATCAACCAACAACAAAGCTTCGACCTTTTCCGGATGCTCCAATGCATATGCCCACGACACGCCGCCGCCCATCGAATTGCCGCCGATCACGGCCTTATCAACATTCAACTGGGTCAATAAACGGTCAACGACGCGCACATAAGATGCACTGTCGTAGACGCCTGCGGGGTTATTTCCAGTCAGGCCATGTCCGGGAAGATCGAGCGAAATAATGCGATAGTCTTTGCCCAAAATGCCAACCCACTGCTCCCATGTATGGAGCGATGCGTTTGAGCCGTGGATGAGAACGAGCACAGGTCCGTCCTGTTTTCCCTCGTCGCGATAATGCACGCGCAGACCAGGCTCCCATTTGGCAAAGCGCGAAGCGGCGCTGCCATATTTGCGCTCCATCTGGGCGGCCTCTGTGTCAGGCGCATAGCCCCAGAGGAACAGCGCGGCGAAGGCGGCAAGCAACAAAATGAAGAGCCATTTGATCAAACGTAGCATTTCTTCCCCCAATGATTGCTCCGGAATGCACGGCTGGTGCGGCGCGTGCAAGTCCAAACGCGCATTGTCGCTTGCCGATATGGCAAACTTCGCCTAATGCTGAACCACGACATTCAGGCCGCTCCGTAAGGGGCGGCCCTTATTATTGGAGCAAATGACATGGCTACCCCTTTGATGCCACATGCGACTGCCGCTTGGTTGGTCGACAACACGGGTTTGAGCTTCTCGCAAATCGCCGAGTTCTGCGGTATTCATATCCTTGAAGTGCAAGCCATGGCTGATGACATGACGGGTTCGAAATATACCGGGCGTGATCCTGTGCACGCCGGCGAATTGGCGATGGAAGAAATTGAAAAGGGTCAGGCGGATGAGGATTATGTCCTTAAAATGTCCAAGGGACCGGATCAGGTTCGTCGCACAAAAGGGCCGCGTTATACACCAGTGTCGAAGCGTCAGGACAAGCCGGATGGCATTGCTTGGTTGCTGCGCAATCATCCTGAAATTTCGGATGGCGCGATCTGCAAGTTGATCGGTACGACGCGCAATACAATTGCGGCCATTCGTGAGCGTAGCCACTGGAACATTGCTGAAATTCAGGCGAAGGACCCCGTCACGCTTGGTTTGACATCGCAGCGCGAACTGGATGCGATCGTGAACCGCGCAGCAAAGAAAGCGGGTATCGACAACACCGCTGCCAATGATGCGCGCCTTGGAACCGATCGCGACGCGTTGATCGAAGAATTGCGGGCAGAACGTGCGGAAGCTGCACGCCGCGCCGAAGCTGCGTTGAATGGCGAAGACGAAAATGTGGGCAAGGCAGAATTGACCGCCGACACCTTATTCAAAAAAGCTGGCGAATAATCCAAACGTGATGATTGCCTTAATCGTTTGATTAAGGCACGGCGGGGTATGGCAATTTCCAAACCCCCCGCATATGACGCATCGCTTGCCGACCATGGATTTGAAGCAAGAGAGCTTAAGGGGCTAACTTACCCCTTGGGTGAACACGCTCCGCAATATGGTGAAATTTATCCAATAGCGCCCGATATGGGTTGGACGCGGATGCCTGTGCCCGGCAATTTGGCGCATATCAATTTATGGCTGCTGGATGAGGCGAACGGCGGATATGCGATTGCCGATACGGGCCTGTTCATGCAGCCAACGATTGACCAATGGCAGTTGCTTTTCAAGGGTGCGTTGGCGCACCGCGACCTAACACGGATTTTCGTAACGCATTTCCATCCAGACCATGTGGGCTGCGCGGGTTGGTTGGCCAACAAGTTCAAAGTCCCGATCTGGATGAACCGCACCGAATGGCTGATGGCACGCATGCTGACCGGCGAGCAGTTAGATCACCCGCCAGAAGACGTCTTGAGCAATCGAAAATTTGCGGGCTTTGACGAAGAACGCATCGATATATTGCGAAAAGGCGATTGGGGCGGTTTTGCGAGAGCCGTATCCAAACTTCCGACGGGGCATGTGCGCATGGATGACGGACAAGTCATTCGGGTTGGGCGACGCGACTGGACGGTGATGACTGGCGGTGGACACACACCTGAACATGCTTGCTTGGTAGATTTCGGCAATGGAATGATTATTGCCGGGGATCAAATTTTGCCGCGCATCACATCAAACGTATCGGTTATGGACAGCGAGCCAGAGGCCGATCCGCTCGGTGAATGGCTGGCGTCCATTGCGAAATTCCGTGCGGCTTTGCCAGCTGATATGTTGGTGCTGCCCGCACATGGGGAACCATTTACTGGGGTGCATGTCCGTCTGGACAAGCTTGCCTCGGGACATCATGAACGGCTTGATAAGCTTGAATTGCAACTGCGCACCACCGAAATGCGCGCCGTTGATACATTCTCCTTACTGTTTGACCGCGAGATTGACGATAGCGTCTATGGCTTAGCTGCGGGCGAGGCGCAGGCGCATCTGCGACATTTGCATTTTGCGGGGCGGATAAAATGTGAAATCCGCGATGGCGTTGGCTGGTATCACGCGGCATAATGTCTGCATGACACAGAGCATTTGGAACGATCGCTATTTTCATCCTGTCAAATGGGATCAGCAATTTCCCGCATGGGCGCTACATGACATGTTTTTCCAATCGGCCGAGCGCATGGGCCGCGCAGCCATGGCTGACTTCATGGGCCGCAAATACAGCTATGCAGAGATGGCGCAGACTGTGCGGCGTGTCGCCCGCGGGTTGCAAAATAAGGGTATAGGCAAGGGCGACCATATTGGCCTGTTCCTGCCCAATGTGCCGCAATATATCGCGGCTTATTATGGCGCCTTGGCAGCGGGGGCGACGGTCGTGAATTTTTCGCCGCTCTACACCGTTGATGAACTGGCGCATCAGGTCGCCGATAGTGGTACTTCCATTTTGTTCACGGTCTCTGCGGCGGCGCTATTGCCCACGGCGATGAAGGTACTCGATAATAGCAGCCTGAAAGAATTGATCGTCGGAAGCGTGTCCGAAGCGTTGCCCAAAGCGAAAAGCTGGGCATATCGTGTGTTCAAACGCAGCGAGATTGCGGCGATACCCTCTGATAGTCGCGTGTCTACTTTTGCCCATCTGGTCGCAAATGCAGGCGATTATACGATTCAGCCATGCGCACCCGAAAAAGATATTGCGCAGTTGCAATATACGGGCGGGACTACTGGCACCCCCAAAGGCGCAATGTTAAGTCATCAGAATATCACAGCCAATGCGCGGCAGATTAACATGCTTGATCCGCATAGCAGAATGAATCAGCCGGATGGACCATTGGACGATCGTATCCTTGGCGTCCTGCCGTTTTTCCATGTCTTCGCAAATGCAACTGTCCTTAATCGCACAGTCGCCAATGGCGGTGAAATTGTCATGCTGCCTCGATTTGAGGCAAAGGCGGCTTTGGCGGCGATTACCCGCGCAAAGATAACTTCGCTTCCTGGCGTGCCGACAATGTATCAAGCATTGCTGGATTGCCCGGACCTTGCAAAGACCGATTTTAGAAGCCTTCGCGCCTGTATTTCGGGCGGCGCGCCCTTGGCCGGTGAACTGAAAAAGCGGTTTGAGACAGCTACCGGAGCTGTTGTTATAGAAGGCTATGGCTTAACCGAAAGCTCAGGCGTGGTTTCGTGCAACCCTTATGAGGGCCTGAACAAGATTGGCAGCATCGGGCAACCTGTCCCTGGAACCGACGTCCGGCTTGTTGACAAGGAGGACCCGACTAAGCCCGCTCCACCCGGCGAACCCGGCGAGCTTACTTTCTCTGGTCCACAGGTTATGTGCGGATATTGGAACCGGCCAGAGGCGGATGCAGAAGTATTTCTCGGCAAGTATCTTCGCACAGGTGACGTCGCGACGATTGACGAAGATGGTTTTATCCACATCGTTGACCGGTTGAAGGATATGATCGCCGTTGGCGGGTTCAAGGTGTTCCCAAGCCAAGTTGAAGACGTCCTCTACCAACATCCTGCGGTTAAGGAAGCGCTCGTTATTGGCGTTTCTGATGCATATCTCGGCGAAATTCCGCGCGCCTTTGTGACATTGCAAAATGGTGCGACCGAAGATGGCGCGGTGATTGCGGCGTGGCTCAACCCGAAATTGGGAAAGCATGAGCGCGTTCAGGGTGTCACGATCATGGACGTCTTGCCAAAAACAATGATCGGCAAGCTTGACCGCAAGGCGTTGCGGGTGGCGCTGGGTTCGTAGGCCTTAGTCTGCGATGGAAGGAAATTCCGCTCTTATCCGCAAGATAATCCATGTCGACATGGATGCATTTTACGCCAGCGTGGAGCAGCGGGATAACCCTGATCTGCGCGGCAAGCCTGTCGCCGTCGGCGGCTCGTCCAAGCGCGGCGTTGTTGCGGCGGCGAGTTATGAAGCGCGGGCGTTCGGTGTGCGCTCGGCTATGCCTTCTGTCACGGCGCAAAGGCAATGCCCCGACCTGATTTTCGTCAAACCAAGGTTTGAGGCCTATAAAGTGGTGTCCGGACAGATTCGCGAGATATTCGCGCGGCACACCGATCTTATTCAACCACTCTCTTTGGATGAGGCCTATCTTGATGTGACCCATGACAAGCAAGGCATCGGGTCGGCGGTGAAGATTGCCAAGGCGATCCGCGCGGCTATCCGCGACGAGACGGGCCTTACTGCAAGCGCCGGTGTAAGCTATAACAAGTTCATTGCAAAGCTGGCCAGTGACCAGAATAAGCCCGATGGAATGTGCGTTATTTTGCCGGAGCAGGGCCCCGAATTCGTAGCTGGCTTGCCGGTCCGCCGTTTTCACGGTGTCGGGCCGCGCACCGCTGAGAAAATGGCAAAGCTGGGCGTACATACGGGCGCGGACCTTGCGCTAAAAGATGAGGCGTGGCTGGCGCAGCATTTTGGCAGTTGGGGCGGCTATCTTTTCTGGGCCGCGCGCGGGATTGATCACCGTCCGGTCAACGCCAATGCTGTGCGCAAATCTATCGGGGCGGAAAGTACCTATTTCAACGACAAAAGCAGTGAGCCAGAACTGCGCGACGCATTAGAAGAAATGGTCGATATCCTTTGGGGCCGCATTGACCGGTATCAGGCAGAGGGCAGGACATTAGTATTGAAGGCGCGTTATTCGGATTTCCGGACGATAACGCGCTCTCGCACCGTGGGACAAGCCTTGTCGGATCGTGCGACTATTGCGCAAGTTGGGCATGCGTTGCTTGATCAGATTTTACCGGTCGAAATGGGCGTTCGGCTCCTTGGGCTGACGTTGTCGGGACTTGTCGACCAAAGTGATATTCCTGCAAAAGCGACGACGCAGGGACAATTCACATTTGACCACATTGAAAAATGAAACAATCCGCGTTATGTCACAAAACTGTGATGCAGATATAATACAGGAAGCGTTATGGCACGGCCACACACTGATATAGAAGCCGGCAGAATCGCGTTGCTTGAAGTGGTCGATGACCTTGTTCGCAAGCGCGGGTCGGCCGATATTTCAATGACCGATCTGGCCGCCGCAGCGGGCATGTCTCCATCCAATCTGTATCGCTTTTTCGATAACAAAGAAGCGTTGCTTGAGGCCGTTGCCGAGCGTTTCTTTGCCGAAAAAGTAGGGATAATGGTTGAGGTGGCTGAGTCTGACTTGCCAGTTCGCGACAAAATGTACCAATTTTTTGCGCGGCGTTACTTGGCTATCGTTGAACAGTATGAGGCGGAGCCTGACCTGTTGAAAAGCTATCTGGAAATTGGTCATCAATATTTCGAGGTCGTGCGCGGCTACGTTGATTTGGGGGATCATTATCTGTCGATCATTGTGGCTGAGGCGATGGAGCAGGGCTATTTCGAAGGCCTGTCTATCGATGAGGCCGTGTCGCTGATTAATCAAATGGTGCAATGTTATACGAGCCCCGATATTCTTTTCCGCGTCGGGACAACGAAGTTGAGCGTTGCTAAGCTGGCCATGATTGTGGATGCTGTTTTTTTAGGGCTGGGTAAAAAAATGGCGGCCCATTCGGCCGCCGGATCGCATATCAAAATCGTGTCTTAGGCGCGTTTATTTGCGCATAAGTTCATCATCTTATGGGCGACGGGGCGACCAATGCATATTCGCTTTTACAACACGCCCCCTCTGATTTAAGCAGGCGATTAAATTAGGGGAGAGAACGAATATGCGCGTCGAGAACGCCGTGTTTCCTGCCATGGAGCAAATCACGTCCTTTTTCCGAGGCGCTGAAAATGGCCCCTTTGTGATGCTCAATCTCCTGAAGTTCAAAGAGACCGCCCCGAATATCATATGATTTAAGTACATCGCAAAGCCGGATTCGCCGGACAACGCAACATACGCACTAGCCAGATTGGACGTTGATATGAAGCCCATGAAAAACCGCATGATCGACCTGCTCGGTGTCGAATATCCCATCATTCAAGCGCCAATGGGATGGATTGCGCGGGCGCAACTGGCATCGGCGGTGTCGAACGCAGGGGGGCTTGGCATAATCGAGACCTCATCTGGACAGTTGGATGAAGTGCGCGCCGAAATCATCAAGATGCGCGAACTTACCGATAAACCCTTTGGCGTGAACATCGCGCAAGCCTTTGTGCGTGATCCCGGTATCGTCGATTTTGTCGTCGACCAAGGTATCAAATTTGTCACCACATCTGCGGGCGACCCTAATAAATATTGCGGGGCATTAAAGGCAGCGGGCCTTACGGTGTTTCACGTCGTACCAACACTGGCCGGTGCATTGAAAGCCATTGATGCCGGTGTTGACGGCCTTGTAGTCGAAGGCGGCGAAGGCGGTGGTTTCAAAAATCCGAAGGACGTCGCCCTGATGGTCCTACTACCGCTCATCCGGAGCAAAGTTGACGTGCCTATTGTGGCCGCTGGCGGTATCGTCTGCGGACGGACAATGGCAGCCGCATTTGCGCTTGGCGCTGAGGCAGTGCAAATGGGCACACGGATGGTCAGCGCTGCGGAATCACCTGTGCACCATAACTGGAAAGACGCGATCATCAACGCGAAGGAAACCGATACGCTTTTCCTTAACCGCCATGGGCCGGGACCGGCATTGCGCGCCTTGCGCACTGAACGAACAACACAACTGGATGTTGAACCAACGGACAATATCATGGCTGAAATGCGCGGTGTGCTTGATTTGTATTTTGGCGGTGACATGGAGGCTGCGATCGCCCTTTCTGGGCAAGTGGCCGGGCGCATAGATGCGGTGAAACCCGCCAAGCAGATCATCAACGAGGTGATGGACGAGTTTTATGCTGTCATGAATGATTTGCGCCGTGACTATCTGTAGGATGTGATTTGGACCCAGTCCTTGAAGAGTTTCTGAGCGATCCTGCGGCGGATGTTTCTGCGCTGCACGATGTTGCGCGGATCAAGGCCATATTAGAGCAATGTGGGCGTGATAGCCGTGCGATCAGCTATTCCGAGCTTTTGTTGAACATTGGCTTTCGTTTCACGCGGCCCAAAATGCGGGCGGTATGCAAGACGCTGGATAAAATAGACCAGATTACCGCCGAGGAAGGCGCACCTGCGCTCGCGGTGCTTGTGGTGCGTGAAGGGGACGGCTTGCCCGGCCAAGGCTGGTGGACAGGGCGGCGCGATTATCAAGGTGCATGGACAGGGCCGCAAGCGCATGCCCATATCCGAAAGCTTCAGGATGATGTGTTCGCATATTGGCAAGACCGACCACTTTGAATTTGAAACTGATCTGGGACAACGAGACTAATGCAACAGGCAAATGATTTTTTTGATGAAAGCAAGGCGTTATGCGCACAACTGACGCCGCTTTCCGAGGTGGATTTTGACGCACAGACCCTTTTCAAGGGCTGGACCGTAAACAACATCATCCGCCATTTGCATGTTTGGAACATAGCCGTGGATTTATCATTGCGTGACGAGGCCGCGTTTGGCGCGTTTATCGCCGCGATGATGGCTGGCGTTCGCGGTGGTAAGCTGCCTGAGTTTGAGGCGCGCTATCTGGATGGTCTTTCGGGCCATGCATTGCGAAACGCATGGATAGAGCGCGCCGAAGCTACTGCCGTTGCATTTTCTGCGTTGGATCCGAAGCTTCGTCTCAAATGGGTTGGGCCCGATATGAGTGCGCTAAGTTCAATTACAGCGCGGTTAATGGAAACTTGGGCACATGGGCAGGCCGTTTACGATGTGCTTGGCGTGGAGCGGCAGGACACTGACCGGATTGGAAATATCGCACGTCTTGGCGTGAATACATGGGGCTTCACATGGAAAAATCGCTGCATTGAGCCACCGGGGCAGATGCCGAAATTGCGCCTGTCCGCCCCATCGGGCGCGGTCTGGGAATATGGCGAGCTCTCCGAAAGTGGTATGATTTCCGGCAATGCGACAGAATTTTGTCAAGTCGTCACCCAATGCCGCAACATTGCGGACACTGCGCTTGAAGTCACAGGCGAAGTCGCGCATCAATGGATGCGTATTGCGCAATGTTTTGCAGGGCCGCCACAGGACCCACCAGCAAAAGGTTCACGGCATCGCGCAGACAGGGGAGTTTGAATAGCATGAAGAAAGTCATTTTTGTCTCATTAGGCGCAGTCTTGCTAGCGAGCACGCCATTGGCCGCGCAATCGACCGACATGGTTACGGTGATCCATGTCGGCAAGTTATTGGATAAGCCAGGAAACCCGCCACGTGGTCCATCTACCGTCATTATCCGCAACGGCAAAATCGCCGAAGTTTTGGCGGGGCATCAGCAGGGGCCAGCAGGTGCGACGCTCATCGATCTGAAAGACAAATTTGTCCTCCCGGGCTTAATCGACAGCCATGTGCATTTGGATAGCGATGCCGGCGGTAATGCAGCCTTGATCGAGGCCGTTACCGACAGCCCGGCGCGCGCGGCTTATCGTGCTGCGGGCAATGCGAAGAAAACGTTGATGGCTGGGTTCACTACGGTGCGTAATATGGGCGATGGCACTGGCGCAACCTTGGCGCTGCGCGATGCGGTTGCGGCTGGCGAACTTCCCAGCCCCCGGATCATCGATGCTGGCCGCTCTATCTCAACGACCAGCGGACATATGGACGCAACGTTATCTGTCTCCGAAGACCTGCATGATAGCATCGGTCAGGAAAATCTGTGTGATGGGGTTGAAAGCTGCCGTCAGGCGATACGCAAACAGGTCCGGCGTGGCGTGGACGTCATCAAGATCGCAACGACAGGCGGCGTGAACAGTCGCATTGGCGCTGGACTTGGTCGGCAGTTATTCGACGACGAGGTGAAGGCGTTAATTGATACCGCGCATCTTTACGGCAAGAAAGTTGCCGTGCATGCCCATGGCGACGACGGCGTCAATATCGCCTTAGCCGCGGGTGCGGACTCGATTGAGCATGGCACTATGTTGACCGACGAGAGCATTAAATTGTTCAAGGCGGCGGGCGCTTATTATGTGCCGACTTTGTCTACGGTAAATGGCTATCTTGAGCGGCTTGCCGCAAACCCCAATGCCTATCCGCCCGACGTGCTGGCGAAAGTGCAATGGCGGATTGGTGTGACCGGCAAGAGTCTTGCCAAGGCTTATCCCGCAGGCGTTAAAATTGCGTTTGGCACAGATGCCGGTGTTTCCAAACATGGCAGGAACGCAGACGAATTTGAATTAATGGTCAAGCATGGCATGCCCGCCAGCGCCGCCATTCAGGCCGCGACGATGAATGCCGCGACCTTATTGGGCGTTGAAAAAGAGGTTGGTTCGCTTGAACCCGGTAAAGCGGCAGATTTAATCGCAGTCGCAGGTGACCCCATTGCGGACATCACTATATTGAAATCCGTGCGTTTCGTTATGAAGGATGGGCGGGTTTTTAAGGCTGAATAATGATGCCCTTTTGCGGGTCTGTCCGGCCTTGAAGCGTTTCCACAAAGGCGCTTGCGGCGGCCTGCAATCCCGCATGGGTTTCAATGTCCACGACGCCATCGGCTGCGGTTAGGAAGCTTTTCCAACTGCGGCCGACGGCTTCGCCAAAGCCCTTTGGTCCCAGTTCCTGAATCGTTGCAACGGCGTGATCGGGGGCGAAGAACAGGATGGGCTTCGGCCCCGGCATCTCGCCGCCACTTGCACCAGCACTGTTTGGGCCGCGCGCGTCAACATGGGTGGCGCCGACCAAGCAGCTATATTTTAGATGGCTGGCCAGCCTTTCATGAACGCTTCGGAGCAACCGCGAGTTGCCTGCAAAATCGACGCATACCGAAGCTGTCTTGGGCAGGGTGCCGACTGCATCATAAGAGATGACTTCGTCGTAAAGACCGGTTCCGACGACAAAGCCCATATTGCCTTTCGAGGTCAGGCCAATACGTTTTACGCTGGGTGATAGATCTTTCGCGACGCTTGCAAGGCCCATAGCTGTTTTGGATGAAGCGCTGGTGATGAGCAGGTTTTCTGCGCCAAACCAGCCTTCGCGGCGGAGCATGGCTTCAATAAGGAACCCGGTTTTGAACAAAGGCCCGAATAACATACGCTCTGCTTCTTTTGCCGGGTCATGTTCGGGGTCGGCGGCAAGGCGGCTATACTGGTTATAGATGGGGCTCATGGGTTGGCGATGCGCAGCCATGTCGGTGAAGCCGCCCGCGCTTATCTTGCCGGGCAGAACATCAAGATGTGTTCCCATCGGCAAATATCCATATAGGCGTTCACCGACTGCGATATCGGGGCAACGGGATTCTTCAACAACGGCATGACCCCACATTGGCACGACGCCAAAACCCCCATCCGCTGGAAAGAAGTTCCAATATCCAAACATGTCACCGATGACGGCGTAGGTGATGTTATTCGCAGTCACGGAGAAGCTTTCGATACGCAAACGAACAGCACCTTCGCCGAGCGGCGGTAATGCAGCCTCATGCAACTGCGTTAGTGTAAGCGCCTGTTTGTTTACCCAGATTGTCGATGCCATATTTTTGGTTCTCCTGCGGTGGGCATAACGGGCTGAAGTTATGCATTCAATAGCGTCAGTTGTTCACATTGATGTGAATATGCGCTTTGACAATCACATCGCGGTGTGAAAAAGACGAATCATGAGCACACAATTGATCACTAAACTTCGTAGCCTCGTCAATGACGGTGGCTTGTCACGGTCCGGCTTGGCCCGCGCTGCTGGCCTTCATGCCAACACCTTGCGCGACTTGGATGAGCCGGGCTGGAACCCAACTGCCGAAACATTGCGCAAGTTGGAAAGCTATTTATTCTCCAACGATGACGCGCCTGCGCTCGTGCCGATCGAGGAAATCATTGAAGAGGCGCGCAATGGCCGCATGTATATTCTTGTCGATGATGAGGATCGTGAAAATGAGGGCGACCTAATCATTCCTGCGCAAATGGCAACGCCAGATGCGATCAATTTCATGGCCACGCATGGCCGTGGCCTTATCTGTCTTTCCATGACCAAAATGCGCTGCGAACAGCTTGGCCTGACGCCGATGGCGCGGGAAAACCGCGAAAGCATGCAGACCGCCTTTACGGTGTCCATAGAAGCCCGTGAGGGCGTTACGACAGGCATCAGCGCCGCAGACCGCGCGCGCACCATTTCTGTCGCTGTGGACGCCTCTATGGGCCCTGACGACATTGTTTCGCCGGGCCATGTCTTTCCGCTGACGGCACGCGATGGCGGGGTTCTCGTGCGCGCTGGCCATACGGAGGCCGCTGTCGATATCAGCAGGCTTGCTGGCCTCAACCCGTCGGGCGTGATTTGCGAAATCATGAAAGACGATGGTACGATGGCGCGGATGGACGACCTTGTCGCCTTTGCCCATATGCATAATTTGAAAATGGGCACGATCCGCGATTTGATCGCCTATCGCCGCAAGCATGACCATTTGATCGAAAAGCGGGCGGAGATGAAGTTCAACAGCCGCTGGGGCGGCGATTGGACCGCCATGACCTTTTACAACAAAGCGACGGGCGATGAGACCATTGCTTTGGTCAAGGGACGCATTGATCCCGAAAAACCGTGTTTGGTACGCATGCACACCATGTCGATGTTCGTGGATGTGTTTGGCGAAGAAAGTGAACGTTCGGGCTTACTTTCGCGTTCGATGGAGGCCATTGCGGACGAAGGCGCTGGCGTCATCGTAGTGATTAACAAGCCGATGAAAAACGTCGTTTCCCGCTTCATGCAGTTGCGCGCCGAGGGTAAGCAAGCTGGTGCGCCGGAGATCGAAGAACTGCGCGATTATGGCGGGGGTGCGCAGATTTTGACCGAACTTGGCGTGCATGACATGATATTGCTGACCAACACGCACCACACGCTGGTCGGCCTTGAAGGCTATGGCCTTTCCATTGTAGGCGAACGGCCTATTCCCGGCACCGGAGGCGAGTAATACGTGTCGGTTAGCGCCGGCCTTGCTTTGGCAGGGGTGTCTGCCTTTGCCGCAGCCACGTCACACGCCTTTTTGAAGGCAGGCGAAGACAAGCTGGCAGTGCGCGTCTGGTCGGCCTTATTTTGTGCAGCGTTGGCCTTGCCGGTGGCGCTATGGGCTGGAAATTTGTCACCGAAGCTATGGCTTCTCCTAGCTGGCTTTGCGCTGCTGAGTTTCATCAACCAACTTACGCTGGTTTTGTCTTACCAACTCAGCGATTTCTCTCATGCGTACCCCGTGGCACGCGGGGTGGTGCCGCTCGCAATGGCGATTTTGGGGGTTCTCTACCTCGGCGATACATTAACCATCCCTGCAATCGTGGGCATTTTATTGATAACATTCGGGATTTTGGCGCTGGCGCTAGGTCGGGGTATGAGCCGTCACGGGTGGGGCGCGGCGGCGTTCACCGGGCTGACGACGATCATTTATAGTTTATTAGCGGCGCAGGGCATGCGGGAAGCGGACGACGTCGTTGCTTTTCTGGCATGGCTATTTGTTACCGATGGCATTTTGCTGCCGACCTATCTGGTGTTGCGATTTCGGCAGGACGCCTTGCCCCGCTTGAGGTTGGCATGGCCAATTGGGTGGCAATCCGGTCTGCTGACTTTGATTTCTTTTGCGACCTGGTCGTTCGCTGTCCGGCTCGCTCCGGTCGGCCTGGTGTCCGCTATTCGGGAATCCAGTGTGTTGATCGCCCTTGTCTTGGCGGCGCTGATGCTGAAAGAGCGTATGGATAGATGGCGCATCGCCGCCGGATTACTGATTGTATCCGGTGCCACCGCAATCATTTTGGGAGCAGGATAGATAATGGCAAAGTTTCTTATCGTTGAAGCACGGTTTTATAACCATCTAAACGACATGCTTGTCGCGGGCGCGAAGGCGGCTTTAAAGGCCAAGGGGCATGAGGTTGAGGTGATCACCGTGCCCGGCGCGCTCGAAATTCCCGGCACCATATCAATGGCCGCAGAGGCGCAGATATATGACGGCTTTGTCGCCATTGGGGTCGTCATTCGCGGGGAAACCTATCATTTTGAAATCGTCGCTGGCGAAAGCGCGCGCGGTATCATGGCGTTGACGATGGACGGCATCGCCATTGGCAACGGGATATTGACCGTTGAAAACGAAGACCAAGCCATAGTCCGCGCTGACCCCAAGCAAAAGGACAAGGGCGGGGAGGCGGCCATTGCGGCAATGGCCTTGTTGGCGTTACAAAGTAAATTCGGGTGACTAAAAATTGGTTTGCGTAATGAGGTTGCGCATTCCTTTTCCTGCTTTGCGCGTTATATGCTTCTTACGTATAGCAATTTTGTCGCCCTGAACTTGGTTTAGGGTCCATCGCGCCTCTAAAGGCCGGGCTTGAGAGGAAAAATGGATGCTGAAACAGGTTCAGCATGACGGAGTGTCAGCATGAGCGCTCCCGTCTTGCCAACGTCGATCAACCCTGACTCCGAGGAGTTTAAGGCGCGCACCGCACACAACCGAGCGTTGCGTGATGCGCTTTGGGCCAAGGTTGCCGAAGCCGCGCTGGGTGGTAACGAGAAGTCGCGTGAGCGGCATACATCGCGCGGCAAGTTGCTGCCAAGGGAACGCGTCGAACGGCTGCTGGATAGCGGTTCGCCTTTCCTAGAAATCGGCCAGCTTGCAGCCTGCGACCTGTATGATAGCGAAATCCCCGGTGCTGGCCTGATCACGGGAATAGGCCGCGTTTCGGGTCGTCAGTGCATGATCGTCTGCAACGACGCGACCGTAAAGGGTGGCACTTATTACCCGATGACCGTCAAAAAGCATTTGCGCGCGCAGGAAATTGCCGAGGCGAACCATTTGCCGTGCATCTATCTGGTCGACAGCGGCGGTGCGAACTTGCCGCATCAGGACGAGGTTTTTCCCGACCGCGACCATTTTGGCCGCATCTTTTTCAACCAAGCAAATATGAGCGCCAAGGGCATTCCGCAAATCGCCTGTGTCATGGGCAGTTGTACCGCGGGCGGGGCTTATGTCCCTGCGATGTCGGACGAAAGCGTCATTGTCCGCAATCAGGGCACGATTTTCTTGGCTGGCCCGCCATTGGTGAAGGCGGCGACGGGGGAAGAGATTAGCGCGGAGGATTTAGGCGGTGGCGACTTGCATGGCCGCAAGTCCGGCGTGGTTGATCATGTGGCCGAAAATGATGAACATGCGTTGACCATTGTGCGTGATATCATCTCGCACCTTGGCCCCATCCACAAACCCGACATTGATGTAAAAGAACCCCGTCCGCCAAAGTTCGACACCGAAGAGCTTTATGGTGTCATCCCCGATGATGTCCGTGCGCCTTATGATGTCCATGAAGTTATCGCGCGCCTTGTCGACGGCAGCGAATTTCATGAATTCAAGGCGCTGTATGGCACGACCTTGGTCTGCGGCTTTGCACATATCTGGGGCATGCCAGTCGCGATCCTTGCCAACAATGGCGTGCTGTTTTCGGAAAGCGCGGTCAAAGGCGCGCATTTCATTGAGCTAGCCTGCCAACGGCGGATACCGTTGCTGTTCCTGCAGAATATCAGCGGCTTCATGGTTGGCGGCAAATATGAGGCGGAGGGCATCGCCAAGCATGGTGCCAAACTCGTCACCGCCGTTGCCACCGCGAGCGTGCCTAAGATTACCGTGCTAATCGGCGGAAGCTTTGGCGCGGGCAATTATGGCATGTGTGGGCGCGCTTATTCGCCACGATTCCTGTTCACTTGGCCCAATGCGCGGATTTCGGTGATGGGCGGCGAACAAGCCGCTTCGGTGCTGGCCACGGTCCACCGCGATGCGGAAAAATGGACGCCGGAAGAGGCAGAAGCTTTCAAGGCGCCCATCCGCCAAAAATATGAGGATGAAGGCAACCCCTATTACGCGACGTCGCGTCTGTGGGATGACGGCATTATCGACCCGGCACAAACCCGCGATGTGTTGGGGCTAGCCTTCGCCGCCGCGCTAAACGCTCCCATCGAGGAGGCACCCCGCTTTGGGGTGTTCCGGATGTGAGTGAGCACCAAACACCTCCCCGAACCGGGGAGGGGGACCATCCGAAGGATGGTGGAGGGGTGCTATCCGCCTCATCGAACGCTTATGCCGTTGCAAAGCGCGAGCGTCGTTCCGGTAATCTGCCCGAGGTTCTGATTTGGCGCGAACTGCGCAAGCGTCCTGGCGGTTATAAATTTCGTCGTCAGCATCCGCTGAGTGATGTCGTAATCGATTTTGTTTGCCTTGAATGTCGGCTCGCCATTGAAATCGATGGCGAAGCGCATGGAGCAGGCGACAGACCAGAGCGAGACGCACAGCGTGACATTTATCTTCGGTCCCGTGGGTTTTATATCTTACGCTTGCCTGCGGTTTATGTTCTGCAAAGCCTTGAAGATGCCCTTGCGACTATTGTTGCCGCTTGCGCCGAACACCAACCCCTCCACCACCAGCCGTTGGCTGGCGGTCTCCCTCCCCGGTCCGGGGAGGTGTTTGAAAGATCGAGTCCATGATCCAATCTCTCCTCATCGCCAATCGGGGCGAGATTGCTTGCCGGATTATCCGCACAGCGCGGGCCATGGGTATGCGCACAATTGCGGTTTATTCCGATGCCGATGCCAAGGCGCTGCATGTGCGCGAAGCCGACGAGGCGGTGCATATTGGGCCGTCTGCGGCGCGGGAGAGCTATTTGGTGGGTGATAAGATTATTGCCGCCGCGCTTGCCACCAAAGCAGAAGCAATCCATCCCGGCTATGGTTTCCTCTCCGAAAACGCCGAATTCGCGCAGGCGGTGATGGACGCTGGCCTCATCTGGGTCGGGCCAGCACCTGCGAGCATCACCGCAATGGGCCTGAAGGATGCGGCCAAGAAACTGATGGCTGCGGCGGGCGTGCCCGTGACGCCGGGCTATATGGGCGATAATCAAGACCCAGCGTTCCTTAAGGAACGCGCTGCCGAAATCGGCTATCCTGTTCTTATCAAGGCCGTCGCGGGCGGCGGCGGTAAGGGGATGCGCAAGGTCGAGGATGCCGCCGACTTTGCCGATGCGCTCGCGTCATGCCAGCGTGAGGCCAGCGCGTCGTTCGGCAATGCCCATGTCCTGATCGAGAAATATATCCAACGCCCCCGCCATATTGAGGTGCAGGTGTTTGGCGACACCCACGGCAACATTGTGCATTTGTTCGAACGTGATTGTTCGCTGCAACGTCGTCACCAGAAGGTCATCGAAGAAGCCCCCGCACCGGGCATGGACGAAGCGACCCGTGCACAGCTTTGCGCGGTCGCGGTGAAAGCGGCAAAAGCCGTCGACTATGTCGGCGCAGGCACGATTGAGTTCATTGCCGACGCATCAGAGGGTCTTCGCGCCGACCGCATCTGGTTCATGGAGATGAACACGCGGTTGCAGGTTGAACATCCGGTGACCGAAGAGATTACGGGCGTTGACCTTGTCGAATGGCAATTGCGCGTGGCGAGCGGGGAGGCCTTGCCGCTTCGGCAGGACGAACTGGGCATCAACGGCTGGGCGATGGAAGCGCGGTTATATGCCGAAAATCCGGCGACTGGTTTTTTACCCTCGACTGGCCCGCTCGACCATTTGGAGTTTCCCGAAGAATTACGCATCGACACAGGCGTAGAGCAAGGTGGCGAAGTCTCACCCTTTTACGACCCGATGGTCGCCAAGTTGATCGCATGGGGCGAAACGCGGGACGCGGCGATGGACCGATTGCGCGACGGCATTGACGGCACGGAAGTTTGGCCAGTGAAAACGAACGCCGGTTTCTTGGGCCGGTTGCTTGATTTGGACGACTTCGGACTTGGCGATGTTGATACGGGTCTGATTGCGCGCGAGGTTGATAATCTTGTGCATCCATCCGAGCCAGAGCCAGAAGAACTTGCCGAGGCGGCGGCGTTGTTGTGCGCCAGCCCCGGCGACGGTCCCATCAGCGCAATTCTTGGCTTCCGTTTGAATGCACCACCACGTGCGGAAGCACGCCTCTTGGACGACGCGGGCAACCTATATATCGTCGCGTTTGATGCGATTGAGGCCGACGCACCAACCGCAGATGTGCTCGCCTTTGCGGATGGCTTTGCCCGCCGCTATGTCTTGGATGAACCGCGCGGGTCGGGGCATAGTGCAGTAAGCAATGGCGCAATATTGTCGCCCATGCCGGGCCGGATCATCGCGGTCGAGGTCGCTGCAGGCGATACCGTTACTAAGGGCCAGAAACTCGTGACGCTCGAAGCGATGAAGATGGAGCATAGCCTCATTGCGCCGTTTGACGGGGTAGTAAAAGAGCTGAATGCCGAGGCTGGCGCGCAGGTGCAGGTTGAGGCTTTGTTGGTGCGGATTGAGGGGTTGGAGTAATTATGACCATATTTACGCGTCACCCTGAACTTGTTTCAGGGTCTATTCATCAGCCTCGACCGGTGGTTTGTGCGGCACGATGGACCCTGAAACAAGTTCAGGGTGACGGTTTTGTGCGAGGGGTAGCATAATGGCAGGCAAATATTTCAACCAATGGCAAATTGGCGATAGCATCGTGCATGACATCCGTCGCACGGTGACCGAGACCGACAATCTTTTGTTCTCGGTCATGACCCACAATCCGCAACCGCTGCACATTGATGCGGAGGCGGCCAAGGCTAGCGAGTTTGGTCAAATACTCGTCAACGGCACCTTCACTTTTGCGCTGATGGTTGGGCTGTCGGTGGGTGATACGACGCTTGGCACGCTGGTCGCCAATCTGGGCTATGATAAATTGATAATGCCAAAACCGGTGTTTATCGGCGATACATTGCGCGCCGAGACTGAGGTTATTGGGTTGAAGGAGAGCAAATCACGGCCCGATGCCGGTGTTGTGACGTTCCTGCACCGATGCCTTAATCAACGTGACGAGGTGGTGTGCAGTTGTGAGCGTGCGGCGCTGTTAAAGCGGAGTGAAAGTTAGTACCGTAGCCCTGAGCCTGTCGAAGGGCGCTTATCGGCTAGGCGTGCTTCGACTGGCTCAGCAATATGGTGAATTTTGCTGAGGTAGAAATATGAAACTAAGATCGCTCCTTTTCGTCCCGGGTGACCGGCCTGACCGCTTTGCCAAGGCCGCCGCCAGCGGCGCTGATGCGATTATCATCGATCTTGAAGACTCCGTCGGGTTAGAGCGCAAAATTATCGCACGCGAGGCGGCGGCGGAATATCTGTCCGGCGACCGACCAGTGCCAGTGTTCGTCCGCGTCAATCCGCAGGATAGCCATCTGACACATGACGATTTGGCCTCGATCTTGCCCTATATGCCCGATGGCCTTATGTTGCCCAAGGCAGAGGGCGCGCGCTCGGTTCATTGGTTGCGCGCCGAAGCTGCGGCGGTGGCCGACAGTCAGTATGGTGAAGCACCGCCGATCTTGCCGATCGCGACCGAAACGCCAGGCGCGGTGTTTGATCTCGGCAGCTTGCGTGAGGTCGCACCTTATCTGGCTGGTGTTAGCTGGGGTGCAGAGGATTTGCCTGCCTCGGTTGGGGCAGCGACCGCGCGTGAGGCGGACGGCAGCTATACGGCGCCGTACGAGCTGGCGCGCAGCCTGACCCTCTTTGCGGCGCATGCGGCGGGGGTATCGGCGATTGATACGGTGTTTCCGAATATCAGCGACGAGGCTGGGCTATCGGCCTATGTCGCGCGCGCGGCGCGGGACGGCTTTACGGGCATGCTCGCCATTCACCCATCGCAGGTTGCCACCCTCAACGCTGGCTTTACGCCTTCGCCTGCGCAGATGGCGCACGCCCAATCCATCGTCGATGCCTTCGCCGCCAACCCCGGAGCAGGGGTGCTACAAATCGACGGTAAAATGATCGACGCGCCGCATTTGAAAGCGGCGCTGTCGATCTTAAAACGCGTTTAGGCCGCTAGTTTCCGCAACACATAATGCAGGATGCCGCCGTTCATGAAATATTCGACTTCGTTGGCGGTGTCGATGCGGCACAAAGTGTCAAAATTGAACGTTGATCCGTCCTTGCGCGTCACCATCACATTCACGGTCTGGCGTGGCTGAAGCTTTCCGACGCTGGTGATTGTGAAGCTGTCGTCGGCTGTCAGGCCCAGCGTTGTCCGGCTTTCGCCCTCCATAAACTGCAGAGGCAATACGCCCATGCCGACCAAGTTCGAACGGTGGATACGTTCGAAGCTTTCGACGATGACTGCGCGGACGCCGAGCAGGTTTGTGCCCTTGGCGGCCCAATCGCGTGAAGAACCGGTGCCATATTCCTTGCCGGCGATGACCACTAAGGGCGTGCCGTCGGCTTTATGCTTCATGGCGGCGTCGTAGATGGGCATGACTTCGCCTTGGTAGCTGCTCATGCCGCCTTCAATGCCGGGGACCATTTCGTTTTTGATGCGGATATTGGCAAAGGTGCCGCGCATCATGACTTCATGATGGCCGCGCCGCGCGCCATAGCTGTTAAAGTCTGCCTTGCTCACCTGATGCTCCATCAGGAATTTTCCGGCAGGGCTGTCCGCCTTGATGCTTCCGGCAGGCGAAATATGGTCTGTGGTAATGGAATCACCCAAGATCGCCAGCGGCTTTGCCTCAATGATGTCCATCACCGGCGCAGGCGTCATGCTCATCCCTTCAAAATAAGGCGGATTGGCGACATAAGTCGACCCAGCACGCCATTGATAGGTGTCCGAACCTTCGACCTGAATTTTCTGCCAATGCGCATCGCCTTCATAGACCGTGGCATAACGCGCGGTGAACATCGAACGGTCGATGTTTGCGGTCATGACGTCATGCACCTCTTGATTGGTGGGCCAGATATCACGCAGGAACACGTCGCTACCGTCGGTTGCTTGCCCAATGGGCGTGGTGGTGAAATCTTCGGTCACTGTGCCCTTGAGCGCATAAGCGACTACCAATGGCGGTGAGGCCAAGAAGTTTGCCCGCACATCGGGGGACACGCGGCCTTCAAAGTTGCGATTGCCCGAAATGACCGAGGCGGCCACAATGTCATGGCCGTTAATCGCCGCCGAAATCGGCTCTGCCAATGGACCGGAGTTACCGATGCAGGTCGTGCAGCCATAGCCAACCAAGTTAAAGCCGACCGCATCCAGATCCGCCGTCAATCCAGCACGATCCAGATAATCGGTCACGACTTGTGACCCGGGCGCAAGCGAGGTTTTCACCCATGGCTTGGGACGCAAGCCAAAGGCATTGGCCTTACGCGCCACCAATCCGGCGGCAACCAATACGCTTGGGTTCGAAGTGTTGGTGCAGCTGGTAATCGCCGCAATCACGACATCGCCATCGCCAATATCATGCGTCTTGCCCTCAACCGCGACGCGCTTTGCGCTGTCATGCTTGTAGACGTTGATGAGGTCGTCGTTGAACACATTGTCGACTTGGGTGAGTATGACCTTGTCCTGCGGACGCTTGGGGCCAGCCAGCGAGGGCACCACCGTTGCCATATCCAATTCCAGCGTATCGGTGAAAATCGGGTCGGCCATGTCGGCATAAGCCCAAAGGCCCTGTTCCTTGGCATAAGCTTCGACGAGCGCAATCTGGTCCTCATCACGGCCGGTCAGGCGCAGATATTCGATGGTCTTTTCATCAATGCCAAAGAAACCACAGGTCGCGCCATATTCGGGCGCCATATTGGCCAATGTCGCCCGGTCGGCAAGGCTAAGCGATGCAAGGCCGGGGCCATAATATTCGACAAAGCGGCCAACCACACCTTTGGCGCGCAGCATTTGCGTTGCGGTCAACACAAGGTCGGTGGCGGTCACGCCCTCGGCCAATGCGCCGGTCAGCTTGAAGCCGACGACTTCAGGGATTAACATCGATACCGGCTGGCCAAGCATCGCGGCCTCAGCCTCAATCCCGCCCACGCCCCAACCAAGGACGCCAAGGCCGTTGATCATCGTCGTGTGGCTGTCTGTGCCCACGCAGGTGTCGGGATAGGCGATGGTCGCGCCATCTTCGCTAGTGCTGGTCCAAACGGCTTGCGCGATATGCTCCAGATTGACCTGATGGCAAATGCCCGTGCCGGGGGGGACAGCTTTAAAGTTATTGAGCGACTTTGAACCCCATTTCAGGAAGTCATAACGTTCGGCATTGCGTTGATATTCGATCTCGACATTCTGTTCCGCCGCCTTGGGGTGGCCGAATTCGTCGACCATGACGCTATGGTCAATGACCAGATGCACAGGGACGAGCGGGTTAATCTTTGACGGGTCCGCCTTCAACGCGGTCATCGCATCGCGCATCGCGGCCAGATCAACCACGCACGGCACGCCGGTAAAATCCTGCAACAAGACGCGGGCAGGGCGATATTGGATTTCGCGGTCCGACTTTGCGTCTTTCTGCCAATCGATCAGCGCCTGCACATCCTGCACCGACACGGTAAAGCCGCCATCTTCAAAACGGAGCAGGTTTTCGAGCAATACCTTCATCGAAAAAGGCAGCCGCGACACATCGCCCAATTTCTCCGAAACTTTCTTGATCGAGAAATAATCCACCGTCTTGCCGCCAGCGGTCAAGGTGGAGCGGGTTTGGAGGCTGTCTAATCCGATTGCGGTCATGGTGATAGTGTCCCTTAAAATTTGGGCTTTTGGCCGGATGGGGAAGACAACACGGTTGCCGCTATCTACGGCCAATAAACGCGCGTCAAACCAGCACAAGAGCGGGAGAGTCGTTTGCTGGCCGCGCCTTAGCGCGGTTGGGGATGGGGTGCAAGGTGGGGTGGGCGAAAATTGCGCGTGCGCGGGGGGTAATTTGCAAGGTGACGGGGTGAACGAAAAAACGAAAAAGCAAGACCCTGAAACAAGTTCAGGGTGACGGTGTTGGGCGGACGGCAGTAATGATACTAAACGTCATGCTGAACTTGTTTTGGCTATGCCAGCCTTCGGCTCCAGCATCTTACTTTTTAAAGTGATCGCCCAATCAATAAACCGCCAACGCAGGAAAACCCAAATCCTCCGCCAGGTCGCGCCAGGTTGGGTTGCTGGCGGTCACATGGTTGATCTTCCATTGCCGGTGCCAGTTCTTCAACTGCTTCTCGCGCGCGATTGCAGCTTCCATGTTCCCAAAGACCTCAAACCACACGAGCCGCTGAGTTTTGTATTTCTTGCTATGCCCGTCAAAATATCCGTCGCGATGCTGGCCGATCCGTTTCATCAGGTCCGATGTTACGCCAACATACAAGGCCTGACCATTGAAGCTGGCCATGATGTAGACGCAGGGTTGGAAGTCGAGGCGGTGTGACATCAATGTCCTGCGATCTGTGATTTTAAGACTTTAACGTAAGAAACTAAGATGCTGAAACAAGTTCAGCATGACGGGTGAGAGATGAGGCGGCTAGTCATAGGCATTCCGGAAGATAGGATCGTATAACACATTCAATGTAAAGAGTTTGAGATACTGAAACAAGTTAGGGTGATGGGTTTTAGTAACGTTCATCATACACAGGACCGTCATCCTGAACTTGTTTCAGGATCATAGTTTTCCCTGTCCTCGATGTAAAAAAGTAAGACCCTGGAGCCGAAGGCTGGCATAGCCAAAACAAGTTCAGGTTGAGTTGGTTTGAGGTCCGTTTCGGTATTCATCCGCCGATTAGCCGTGCCGTAGCTTGTCCGTCACCTCATCTAGGCTACCGCGCACGCGCAACAATTGATCCTTTCCAAAGACGATCAGGCATTCATCATGTGCATTGTCGGCGACGCGGACAAACTGCACGATTTCCGGATTGACCGAGATTTTTTGGCCGCGCACATCGGTCATGGTGACAAAGGGGATCATGCATTTTCCTTAACATAAGTTCCGGCGCTGTGGACGGTCGCGTGCGCGGAGGCACTGCCTACCATGTTTTGTGCGCGCCCGCGAGGCGCGATAGGCCCCCGCCTGCGCTGGGGCGACGGGATGGGGCTCCCTAAATGTCGTCATCCCGAACTTAAATCTCGTCATCCTGAACCTAAATCTCGTCATCCTGAACTTGTTTCAGGATCTTAGTCTTCCTGCTCTCGACGTAAAAAGTGAGACCCTGAAACAAGTTCAGGGTGACGGGTTTTCGCCATGTTCAGGGTGACGTGTTCGCGATGTTCAGGGCGACTCATGCGCGTCGTCGGCTCAGGAAATCGTAACACCTGCCTCCCGCATATACTGCATCATTCGTTGGCGCACCGCCGGGACGAGGACGAAATTGCGCAGCTTGTCATCCGCCGTCTTGCTTTGTCGGGGCGCGGCGGCTTCAAACAGTTCCCAATAGCGCGCGGCTTTCGGACGTTGTCCCTTGCTTGCCGCAATCATGGCCTCTGTCAGGTAAAAATTGGAACGGTTATACGCCGATAAGGGTAATTCCGCGTCTTGAATCTCGGCAATTTTTTCTGGTCGGTTCTGTGATATCGCTGCTAAAACTAACTGAAGCCGTGCCCTTGCAACATAGGGACTTTGTGTTTGGATAGCCTGATCGAGCAGTTTTTCCGCGTCAGGATAATCACATATGGGCGCGAAGCCGGCGAGGACGGCCGAAAATGCCGAGCTGTTCGGGTTCGCTGCGATGGTACGCTGTGTGTATAGGCGTGCCATGGGGCAATCCCGCTTCAAATAGGACAGGTTGGCAACAGCAAAATTGGCCCAGCTATCATTGGGGTCGACGATGACCGCAGCGCGCGCAAACAATATGCCGCGGGCATAAGCCGCATCAACATCTGCCGCCGCGCCTTTGCGTTCCATTTCGGATAAAGCGCGCAGGCCCAGCATTGTGCCACGCAGATGTGGTTCAAGCACTGGCATTTCCATACAGGTGGCGACTTTGTCCTCTAATTTGTCGCCATGGTATCGCACAAATTCGAAATATTTCAGGAGGCATGGATAGCCGCCATCATCCCTGTTCCGCGTCTGCACCGCCTCGTAAGACGCTATGACACCTTGCCCGCCATTAATTTCTCCTAAGATAGGAATAAGTGCAGCATGCATTTTTTCGGCCTCGGGCGGCATGGCCACTATACGTGACCAAATCAGGATATCAGCCTGCGCATCGTCAATATTCAGATATAAGGTGACATTTTTTTCGTCTGTTACGAGCCGTGAGTAGAGCCGATAGACATGGGGACTATAATTGCGTTCTTCAGTTGAAGAAGGTCCGGTGCCGAGCCGGACGCGCGATATTTTGAAGCGGCTGAGATCATCGGCCAGCAAGCTGGCAATGCGGCGCGAGGTTTCCCGCGCCTGCGGGTCTTTGCCAGTGTCGATGGCAATTATTTCCAAGATCGGGCTGCGATAGACAGAGACGACTTCGGGCTTTTTTTGCGCGAAGTACGTTGCTGCTGCAACGAGGGAAATGACGAGGAGGACAAGGAAGGGCAATAGGAAAGAACGGCGATAAAAGGGAATGGAGGTCTGGACCGAACCTGCCGGCTGCGATGCAATCGCGGCGTCTTCCGCAATCGGAGATTCTTTTACATTCTGTAAGGGTGGCAGTTTTGGATAGGCAAGCGCGCGCGAACCCAATTGGACGACATAAGAACCCGGCGACAGGTAAATGCAGCCACCGGCGCTTGACGCATTTTGCGCATAATAGCTCTCCAGCGTTTTGCGCAGCCGTCCCATTTGAACGCGGGCCGAACTGTCCGATGCGGAATCAAAATCTTGCTTACGACCCAACGCATCGACCGCGACAATAAATGATTTTAACGTTCGCGCACGACCGGCAATCGTTTCGTCGATCAAATAGCGCAGCAAACCCGATAAAGCGGGCGAACGTTGAAACACGGCGCTGGATAAAACGATGTCACGCTCTTCATTAACCCTAATTGCAAAATTTGGGTTGGTATAATTGGCTGCAATTGTAATCGGATGTCTCCTGCGTCACAATTTCATACAGCAGGTTAAGTGCGTGCGCACTGCTGGGACCGTTACATGGTATATGTAACGGCGGTTCGATGTGCTTTTTGCCTCATGTGACAAACCAATTACGGGCCAACAAGTTCCAGATAAAAAAAGCGATTATGCCTCAGGCGCAGGTGTTGCTTAGAGGATACTTCCGTGCGCTATAACGAGGTATATATCGAAGGACATGAACGCGAGTTCAGCGATAACGCATAATTCTCCCGGTCATTTTGGTCCTTATCGGGAGGGTGAAATTGCCAGCTCCCCTCAGATGGCGTATGTTGTCCTAAGCTCGATTTCTGCCACGATCCAAGCGTCAATCGCAGCTCGTGGCGGGGGTTACGCCGAACAGTCCATCGGGTCGCAAACCGGTGACAGGAAGTTGATGCGTTCGGCGTTATAAAAACTTGCCGCGCACCCCCCGCGGCCTTAACCTTTTTAACCTGCCGTTCATTGTCATGTCGCATGGCGGCCATTAATCACGCGTGAGGTAGACCGGATCACTTCGCTGTCGTTGATGCAAGCGCTGTCTTCGATGGAGGGATTTTTGGCAAAGCATAATCCCGCCGCATGACCCTGCGCGGCGGCAAGGCTTGCTAAAGCAGGCTTTGTCCCGCTACAGCGCGGTCATGAACCCCATCATCCTTGTCATGTCGGGCGGAGCCATAGGCGCAGCCATGCGTTATGGCCTGTCCCGCGCCTTGCCCGTCGGCGCTGCTGGCTGGCCATGGCCAACCTTTGCGGCCAATGTCGTGGGCGGGCTGTGCATGGGTATATTGGCAAACTGGTTACTGCGCGGGGACAATGCGGCGGAACCATTGCGGCTGTTTCTGGGCGTTGGCGTGTTGGGCGGGTTTACGACATTTAGCGCCTTCAGCCTTGAAATGGCGCAGATGGTGCAACGCGGGCAAATGGGCATGGCGGCAATATATGCGCTGGTGTCGGTAACATTGGCGCTTGGCGCAATTTTCGCCGGTATGGTGATAGCAAAGGCAATTTGGGCATGAGCAAAAATGACGATAAGGGCATACGGCAATTTGTCGTCGCCCCCGATGATGATGGCATAAGATTGGACCGATGGTTCAAGCGGCACTTGCCCGATGCATCGTTCAACATCGTGTCGCGCTGGGCGCGTACGGGGCAATTGCGCGTCGATGGTAAGCGGGCAACGCCCGGAGACCGGTTGCTGTCTGGGCAGACATTGCGCGTCCCGCCTGCGGATACGTCTGCATCCTCAAGCGCGCGGCCCGTGCGTAAGCGCCGTGAGTTGACCGAAGACGAAATGGAATTCGCGCTGAGCATGGTCATCCACAAGGATGATGCAGCGTTGGTGATTAACAAGCCAGCCGGCCTTGCGACGCAGGGCGGAACCAAGACCGAGAACCATGTCGACGGCTTGCTCGATGCCTTGGGTTTTGAGCTCGATAACCGGCCAAAGCTTGTCCACCGTTTGGACAAGGACACATCGGGCGCGTTATTGCTGGCGCGGACATCGCGGTCGGCGGGGCATTTTGCCAAGGCATTTTCATCGCGCACCGCGCGCAAGGTATATTGGGCTTTGGTCGTCGGCGTGCCCGACATTGCCGATGGTTTCATTGACCTGCCGATAGGCAAGCAACCCGGTAGCGGCGGCGAAAAAATGCATGTCGATGAAAAAGACGGGCAATCGGCGCGCACCCGCTATCGCATTGTTGAACGGGCAGGCAACGCAACAGCCTGGGTCGAATTGCAGCCTTATACCGGCCGCACGCACCAGTTGCGCGTGCATATGGCCGCCATTGGCCACCCGATTGTTGGCGACGGCAAATATGGCGGCAAGGAGGCGTTTCTGACCGGTACGATTAGCCGTAAAATGCATCTCCACGCCCGCCGCATCCGGATTGACCATCCTGCCGGCCATCAAATCGACGTCCGCGCCGATTTGCCCCCGCATATGAAGGCCAGCTTTGACGATTTGGGCTTTGATATTGAAATGGGCGATGCTTTGGTTTTGGATGCGCCGAAGTTCAGCGAAACTGCCGAGGGCAAAAAGCGCGTTGCCGCCAATATCGCCAAGTCAGCGCGCAAAGAACGCAAGGGCGAACGCCGCTCGCGTGGATCGGTGTCCGACAAGCCCAAGGATAATAAGCGCAGCCAAATGGCCGCTGGCAAAAAAATCGCGGCGAAGAAGCCGGTGATTAAGAAGGCGGTAACGGGGAAAGCGCCTGCGAAAAGGGCACCTGTGAAGAAGCCTGCTGGGAAGAAATAGGTTTTACGTCTTTATGTCTTTGTGCGAACCCTCTTGCTTTTTTGGTTCGCACGAAGACACGAAGATGTCGCTTTATACTGCCTCCTATCGTTATGCTGATGACTTCCTCCTTTTCGTCACCCTGAACTTGGTTCAGGGTCTATCGCGCCACACAACTGTCGGTTGTGGTGGAGAAATGGACCCTGAAACAAGTTCAGGGTGACGGGTAGGGCTTTAGGGTGACAGTTAGGGTTTCAGGGTGACGGGTAAGGCTTTAGGGTAACGATGGTAATTGTTGACGTGCCGATGGTAATTGTTCGGAAGGTCGGGTAAGAGTTTAGTATGACGGGGAGCCCAGTTAGTGATCAAATCGCGCACACGCCTTGCCATATTTGATTGCGACGGGACGCTTGTCGATAGCCAAGCCAATATCTGTATGGCGATGGAGCATGCGTTTGAAGGCGCGGGGCTGCGGCCACCGCTGCGGCATGATATACGCCGCGTAGTTGGGCTGTCTTTAGTGGAATCAATGCGGATATTGTTGCCGGATGCCGATGACAAAACCCATCATGATCTGGCCGAGCATTACAGGGCCGCGTTCCTGACCTTGCGCAATAATGGCTTGGTGGACGAACCCTTATATGACGGCATGGCCGCTTTATTGTCGGAATTGGACGAAGACGGGTGGAGCTTGGGCGTGGCGACGGGCAAGTCCGACCGCGGGCTGATCCGGTGTTTGGACCATCATGCAATCAAGGGTCTGTTTGTCACATTGCAAACCGCGGACCGTCACCCATCCAAACCGCATCCGTCGATGGTGTATCAGGCACTGGCCGATGCGGGCGCGGATGCAGGCGATGCGGTCGTTATCGGCGATACGGTATATGATATTCATATGGGCCGCGCGGCCGGAACACGGACCGTGGGCGTCAATTGGGGCTATCACAGCGTTGCAGAGTTGCGCGAAGCAGGGGCAGACTATATCGCCGAAAGCATGGACGATCTGAACGCCTATATGAAGGATTTTGCATGACGCCAATCGATGACAAGGCCCGCGCAGAAATGCAGGCGCAATATCGCTTTTTGGTCATCAACCTGTGTAGGATTATAGGCGCCATCATGTTGGTGCTGGGCCTTGCCGTCATTGCACGTGGCGGGTTTGGAATCCCCAAGGCGGGTGGATATCTGCTGTTTCTGGTCGGCATGCTCAACTTTCTCCTCGTGCCTGTATTCCTGTCTAAAAGATGGAAAAGTAAGCCTGATTCATGAGGCGGTTTTGGAAAGAGGTTACGCTTGAATCCACGCCTTTGGGGCAGGCTGTCCGCCTCGACGGGCGTCCGGTAAAGACACCAACGGGCAATGCGCTCGCGCTGCCGACGCAGAAAATGGCGGATGCAGTCGTGGCGGAATGGGAAGCCGTGGAAAAAACGCTCAACCCGATAGTGATGCCGGTGACGGGCTTTGCCAATGCCGCCATTGACCGAATTGCGCCGGATCATGCGGGCTTTGCCGCCGCCATCGCCGCTTATGGAGAGACCGACCTTTTCTGCTATCGCGCGGCGGCTGGCGAAGCTTTGGGCGAACGGCAGGCCCAGATTTGGGACCCTTGGCTGGATTGGGCGAAAGCGCGCTATGACATCAGCTTCGTAATTGTCGAAGGCATCATGCACCAGCCGCAACCCGCCGCAACGCTGGAAACATTGCGCGGGGTGGTCGCCGCACGCGGGGCATTTGAACTGGCCGCCATGGCGAAGCTTGCGCATTTGTCGGGGTCACTCGTTGCAAGCTTGGCGGTGATCGAACGCGCCGGCACACCCGAAGACATATGGAACGCCGCCTGCCTTGATGAACTGTGGCAGGAAGACTTATGGGGCGCCGACCATTGGGCGCAAAAAAACCGCAGCGACCGCGCAGGCGAATTTATGGCGGCTGCGCGCTTTCTCGACCTGCTGGCCCTAGGTGAAAACCCCTCTGGTCGGGGACGATAAGAACGGGCAGTGAGGCGGTGCAAACAAGGATTATAGCCATGGCAGACAGCGCGACATTTACACTCCACCCTATTCCAAAGGCCGCCTTTGTCGCGGGCTATGCCGGATTATTGCCGCAGATTATTGCCGCCATCATGGTGCTATCGGGTTCCGAATATCAATGGACTGGCCTTGCCTTGGCGTATGGCTATGCCGCATTTATCTTCAGCTTCATCGGCGGCATGTGGTGGGCGCTTGGCGCGACCACGCGCAAAGATGATGCGTCGGCCAATGCTATCTTCGCGCTTGCCGTTGCACCCAGCTTGCTGGCGCTCGCCACTTATGTGCCGTGGATATGGGGGCTGTCTTGGCCCGGCCCGTCCTTGGCGTGGCTTGGCTTCTTCCTGCTGCTATCGCCCTTGGGGGACCGCTGGCTGGCGGTGCGCTGTGCCTTGCCCGCTGGCTGGATGAAGCTGCGCTGGCATTTGTCGATTGGGCTAGGCGGATTGACTGTGTTGTTAGCAGGCTTTGCTTAAGACGCTGCAAGATCGCGCACGAAGCCGATCAGGCCCTTTTGCCGCCGTCGTTTCATGCGTTCGGCGGCGAGTATCTGCCGCACTTTTTCAAAACAGGCCTGCACATCATCATTGATGAGGACATAGTCATAGCCATCCCAATGCCCGATTTCCCCCTTTGCGCGGCTCATTCGGTCGGAAATTACGGCTTCACTGTCCTGCGCGCGGCTAAATAACCGGCGCTCCAGCTCGTCAATCGATGGCGGCAAGATGAATACACGGACGACATCCGGTCCAGCCTCTTGATATAATTGTTGCGCCCCTTGCCAGTCAATGTCGAACAGGACATCGCAACCGGCCGCAAGCTTTTCCTCAACGGGGCCTTTGGGCGTGCCGTACCGGTTGCCAAAGACATGCGCCCATTCCAGAAATTCACCGTCAGCGGCCATTTGCTTGAATGTGGCGACATCGGTGAAATGATAATGCACACCTTCAATCTCGCCGGGTCGGGGGGGACGGGTTGTGCAGGATACCGACAAGGCGATCTTCTCATCCGCATCCAGCAACATGCGCGAAAGCGTAGATTTACCAGCGCCAGAGGGCGACGAAAGGACGAACAGGAGGCCTCGGCGCTCCAATTCATACGGCTTATGGATTTCATTATGGGCCATAGCCGCTACTGCGCGAAAGGGCAGGGCGGCGTCAAGAGGGAAGCGCAAGCGTGGACGGCGAAAGCGGGTTAGGCGTCCTTACGCTCTTTGCTTTTGTCATAGATGGTTTTGGCCACAATCGCGCCACCGACCAGCAAAAGGCCGGGAATAGAGCGGGTGGCTAGCCGTGTGGCGACCAGACCAATGCCCGCGCCCAGCAAACCATGACCTTGCTTGCGCCCGATGATTTCGCCGATAACGGCCCCTGCGATGGATTTTAGCATATGTTTTTTCCGATCCCTCAAATTTCGTTATGCTGAACGTGTTTCAGCATAACATGCTACGGTGGCCTGTTATCCCGAAACAAGTTCAGCATGACGGTGCAATGCCTTAAACCATATCCTCTGGCCTGACATGGGTATCGAATGTTGCTTCGTCAACCAGACCGGATGCCAATGCCGCTTCGCGCAACGTGGTTCCGTCGCGATGCGCCTGTTTGGCGATAGCGGCGGCATTGTCATAGCCGATAATTGGTGCAAGCGCGGTGACGAGCATGAGCGAGCGGTCGACCAAGTCGGCGATGCGCGCGCGGTTGGGTTCAAGGCCATCGACGCAGTTTTTGGCAAAGCTGTCCATGCCAATGGCGAGTAGTTCAATCGAACGCAGGACATTTGCACCGATAAGCGGCTTGAACACATTCAACTGCAAATGCCCCTGCATCCCGCCCACGGTCACCGCCTGATGATTGCCGATGACTTGTGCGGCCACCATTGTCAGCATTTCGCATTGCGTCGGGTTGACCTTGCCGGGCATGATCGAGCTGCCGGGTTCATTTTCGGGAAGGATCAGCTCGCCAAGCCCGGAACGCGGGCCGGACCCCAATAAGCGGATGTCATTGGCAATTTTGGTCAGACTAACGGCAAGCGTATTCAGCGTGCCCGATATTTGCACCAACCCGTCATTAGAGGCTAAAGCCTCAAACTTATTGGCGGCAGGCGCAAAAACAATGCCAGTTGCGGCCGAAATTTCGGCGGCGATGGCGACGTCAAACCCCTTTGGCGCATTCAACCCCGTGCCAACCGCCGTGCCGCCTTGTGCCAATGTCTGGACATTATGCACTACCGCCCCTTCGATCCCCGCCCGGCAGGCTATTAACTGTGCGACAAAAGCGGAAAATTCCTGCCCCAGCGTCAGCGGGGTCGCATCCTGCAAATGGGTGCGGCCGATTTTGATGATGTCGCCCCAAGCGGCGCATTTTGCAGAAAGTGCATCGGTCAGGCTGACCATTGCAGGTAGGAGGCCATGATGCACCGCCAAGGCGACTGCGACATGCAAAGCGGTGGGAAAGCTGTCGTTCGACGATTGCCCCATATTGACGTGGTCATTGGGATGCACAGGTGACTTGCCACCGCGCGTGCCCGCCAGCGCTTCATTGGCGATGCCGGCAATCACCTCATTCACATTCATGTTTGATTGTGTGCCGCTGCCGGTTTGCCAGATGACGAGCGGGAATTGCGTGTCATAATTGCCCATCAATATCGCGTCTGCTGCGGCAATGATAGCATCAGATATGTCGGCTTGCAGCGCGCTTGATGCCTTATGCGTCAGCGCCGCCGCCCGTTTCACATGCGCAAGGCCATAGATGATGCCCATCGGCATGCGTTCATGCGCCGGGAAGGGAAAGTTCGCAATGCTCCGCTGCGTCTGCGCACCCCAATAGGCCTCTGCGGGGACGTCAATGGGCCCAAAACTGTCAGTTTCCGTGCGGGTTTGGCCCGTCACTTTTTCCGGCCGAAGTCCACGCTGACGACGTTGGAGCCGTCTTCGACGACGGCGGAGGGGCCGTCATTGCCGGCTTCTTCATGCGGTTCGGGAGCGCCGTCGCCTGCGTCTACATGGAATTGCAGCGCGAAGTCCACAGCTGGGTCGACAAAGGCGGTGATCGCGGAATAAGGGATGAACAGATGTGACGGGATCTGGCTGAAAGACAGGCCAACTTCGAAATGCTCGGCCTCCACCTTCAGGTCCCAATATTTGTGCTGGAGCACAATGGTCATCTCGTCAGGGAAGCGTTCATGCAGATGTTGCGGGATGGAAACGCCAGGGGCTTGAGTCTTGAAAGTGATGTAAAAATGATGGTCGCCAGGTAGGCCATCGCGGGCGACATTGCCGAGCACGCGGCCCACCACGGCGCGCAATGCTTCTTGCACAACATCATCATAAGGAATCAGGCTATCAACATGCTCTTCGGTCATCACCGCTAGGTGGACCGCCGAGAGCCCGAAATCAAGACGCTTATTGCCGTAAGCCAACTTGCCAAATGCGCGTAGGCGGCTATATCGGCGGCCATGCGTACAGGCTCTATCAGTCGCAAGACGAACGAAACGTCCATTGATGTTGAGGTCAACCTCGACGGCAGTGGTGTGTATGACGTGTCCACAGGCATTGGCTTTCTGGACCATATGCTGGAGCAATTGTCGCGCCATTCGCTTATCGATTTGAAGGTCAAGGCGATAGGCGACCTGCATATCGACCAGCATCATACGACCGAAGATACCGGCATCGCCATTGGCGAGGCAGTGTTGCAGGCATTAAGCGATAAGCGCGGCATTACCCGTTATGGCACAGCTTATGCGCCGATGGACGAAACCTTGACGCGGTGCGCGCTCGACATTTCGGGACGGCCTTATTTTGTGTGGAAAGTGTCGCTGGGTATGCCGCGCTTGGGTGAATGGGATACGGAGCTGATCGAACATTGGTTCCACAGCTTCGCGACCAGCGCAGGCATAACGTTGCATGTCGAAAATCTATATGGTTCGAACAACCATCATATTGTCGAGAGCTGTTATAAGGCTTTGGCCCGCGCTTTGCGGCAAGCGGTTGAGATCGACCCGCGCAAAGCGGATGCGATTCCGTCTACTAAGGGGACGTTGTAGGCCGTGTCACTTGCGCTGATTGATTATGGCGCGGGCAATCTGCATTCGGTGCATAATGCGTTGATGGCGGCGGGCGCAGGCGACATTCGCGTGACCGCTGATCCCGCTATCGTTGCCAAGGCTGACCGTATTGTTCTGCCCGGCGTAGGCGCCTTTGCGCATTGTATGGAGGCTTTGTCTGCCATTGACGGCATGACCGCCGCGATGGAACTGCGCGTTCGGGTGGAAGCCGCGCCTTTTCTGGGCATTTGCGTCGGTATGCAATTGCTTGCCGATGAAGGCGTTGAGCATGGAAGCACAAACGGGCTGGGTTGGATTGGCGGAACGGTGCGCGCGATTGCGCCAGCGGCGGACTTGAAAATCCCGCATATGGGCTGGAATGATGTCGTGCCGGCGGACGGCGCGCCTTTGATAGAGCGCGGCGAAGCTTATTTCCTGCATGGCTATCATTTTGATGCAGTGGACACCGCCGATGTGTTGGCGACAACCGATCATGGTGGCGCATTGGTTGCTGCTGTGGGCCGTGACAATATCATGGGCGTTCAGTTTCACCCTGAAAAAAGCCAAGCTTATGGC